>ENA-ORBV01001835-ORBV01001835.1-microbial-mat-metagenome-genome-assembly--contig:-NODE-1835-length-46273-cov-8.734609_pt1 | contig 46273 bp, 44 predicted proteins | sample MGYA00237777_ERZ505514 | MGnify/ENA primary metagenome ERZ505514 (study PRJEB26160, sample SAMN06269048) | microbial mat metagenome | isolation source: Oligotrophic lake microbial mat | place... | reverse complement strand
ATGTGGCTGCCGGTGATGCCCGTGTAGACCGACGTGATCTTGCAGGCGGCCATCATCTCGGCCTCTTTCAGCGCCTGCTGGATGCTTTGCACGGTGGCGTCGATGTTGACCACCACACCGCGCTTCAGGCCGTGCGTGGGTGCAATGCCCAGTCCGGCCAGGCGCAATTCGCCGTTGTCCAGCACCTCGGCCGCCACCACCATCACCTTGGCGGTGCCGATGTCCAGGCCGAACACCATGTCCTTGAATTCTTTGGCCATGTGGCTGCCCCTCAGTTTGTCTTTGCCGCTGCCGGGGCAGCGGGTGGTTGGCCAGTCGGGTTCGACACGGCCGCAGATACCTTGACCGATGACGGGCCATAACCGCGCAAGCGCACGGCATAGCCGTCACGGTGGCGCAGGTCGGCCGATTCCAGCGGGGCGCGCCAGCGGGCGGTGGCGCTGGCCAGCGTGCGCACAAACCGGTCGGTGCGGGCCACCACCTCTTCTTCGCTGCCGCGGCCCAGCTCGATGGAGGCGCCGTTGACCAGCTCGGCACGCCAGCTGCCGCGGCCCGACAGATGCAGGCGTTCGATCACCAGGTCGGCCGGTGCCAGCGCCGTTTGCAGCCGGCCCAGCAGCAGCAGCATCTGCGCCGAGCTGCCGTCGGGGCCTTCCAAAGTGGGCAGGCTCTCGTCGTCCAGGTCGCCGATGTTGGCGTCGAAAACTTCGCCGTGGCTGTTGACCATGCGGTTGGCCACGCCATCGGCCACGTCTTCGCCAGCCCACAGCGCAGCAGCGCGGTGTTCTTCCAGGCGCACGGCCAGGCGGTCGGGCCAGACGCGGCGCACCACGGCCGCACGCACCCAGGGCACGGCCTCGAAAGCCGCGCGGCCCTGCTGCAGGTCGATGCTGAAAAAATTGCCCGCCAGGCGCGGCGCCGCATTGGCGCGCAGCGTGGGCACGTTGTTGCGCGCCAGGTCACCGTCGAGCTGGATGCCCCGGATGGGAAACAGCGGGCTGCGCATCAGCCACAACACACCCGCCACCAGCGCACCCACGGCCGCGATCACGAACACCGTGCCCGAGACAAAGTTCATCAGGCGCACGTCTGGCGGCAGCGGCAGCGTGGCGCTGATGCCGGGTTTGATGGGCGTGCGGCGCAGGGTGGCCATATCAGCTTCTGCTGCTGTCCAGCGTGGCGTGCTGCAGCAGGTGCAGGCACAGCGCCTCGTAACTCATGCCGGCAGCACGTGCGGACATGGGCACCAGCGAGTGGCTGGTCATGCCGGGGCTGGTGTTCATTTCCAGCAGGAAGATCTTGCGGTCATTTTCCTTCCCACCCGCCCGCAGCATCAGGTCCGCGCGGCCCCAGCCACGGCAGCCCAGCGTTCGGTAGGCGGCCAGCGTCAGGCGCTGCACCTCGGCTTCTTCTTCTTCGCTCAGCCCGCTGGGGATGCGGTACTTCACCACGTCGGTGTAGTACTTGTTCTGGAAGTCGTAGTTGCCGTCCGGCGCAGCGATGCACACCACCGGCAGCGCGCGGGCTTGTGAGCCCTGGCCCAGCACCGGGCAGGTGAGTTCGATGCCGTCGATGAATTCTTCGCACAGCACGTCGGCGTCGTATTGCGCGGCCAGGGCCACGGCGTCCTGCATCTGCGAATAACCGGTGACCTTGGTGATGCCGATGCTGGAACCTTCACGCGGCGGCTTCACGATCAAGGGCAGACCCAGCGTATCGGGCACGGCCATGACCTCGTCGCGCGACTGCTGCCCGGGCGCCATCCACACCCAACCCGGTGTGGGCAGCCCTTCGGCCTGCCACACGCGCTTGGTCATGACCTTGTCCATGGCGATGGCGCTGGCCATCACACCGCTGCCGGTGTAAGGAATGCCGAGCAGTTCCAGTGCGCCCTGCACCGTGCCGTCTTCGCCATGGCGGCCGTGCAGCGCGATGAAGACACGGGCAAAACCGTCGCGCTTGAGTTCCTGCAGGTCGCGCTCGGCGGAGTCGAAGGCGTGGGCATCAACCCCTTGGCTTTGCAAAGCGGCCAGCACACCGCCGCCGGACATCAGCGACACGGCTCTTTCGGCGCTGGTGCCGCCTTGCAGCACGGCCACCTTGCCCAGGGCCTTGGCGTCGAGACTCATGCCGCGCCTCCCATCAGTCGCATCACCTGTTGTGGCACCGCGCCGATCGATCCTGCGCCCATCGTGATGAGCACGTCGCCAGCGCGTGCGGTGCGCGCGATGGCGGCGGGCAGGTTCTCGATGTCAGGCACAAACTGCGCCTGGGCTGATGCAGGCAAAGCCTGCATCAGCGTTTGGCCGTCGGCTCCTGCGATCGGCGCTTCGCCGGCGGGGTAGACCTCGGTCAGCAGCACCGCGTCGGCGCGGCCCAGCACGGCCACGAAGTCATCGAAGCAGTCGCGGGTGCGGGTGTGGCGGTGCGGCTGGAAGGCCAGCACCAGGCGGCGGCCCGGGAAGGCACCGCGTGCGGCGGCGATGACGGCGGCCACCTCGACCGGGTGGTGGCCGTAGTCGTCGATCAACGTGAAGTGGCCGCCGTTTGCGCCAGGCACTTCGCCCAGGCGCTGGAAGCGCCGGCCGACACCGGCAAACGCCAGCAGTGCGCTGGCAATGGGCGCGTCGGGCATTTCAAGCTCACGCGCCACGGCGATGGCGGCCAGTGCGTTGCGCACGTTGTGTTCGCCGGCCAGGTTCAGCGTCAGCGCCAGGTCGGCATGGCCTGCCTGTTGGGCAAGGAACTGCATGCGGCCACCGGGCAGTGCCAGCACCTGCAGGGCACGCAGGTCGGCCCCCACGTCCAGCCCGTAGGTGGTGATCGGACGTGCGATGCGCGGCAGCACGGCCTGCACACCGGCGTCGTCGCTGCACAAGATGGCGCGGCCGTAGAAGGGCAGGCGGTGCAGGAAATCGACAAAAGCGCCATGCAGCCGTTCCAGGCTGTGACCGTAGGTTTCCATGTGGTCGGCGTCGATGTTGGTGACGACGCTGATGACGGGGCTCAGGTGCAGGAAGGACGCATCGCTTTCGTCGGCCTCGACGACGATGAAGTCGCCCGCGCCGAGCCAAGCATTGGCGCCCGCGCTCTCAAGGAAATGTGGCTTTGCCACTTTCCTCGATCCCCTTGGGGGAGGGCCGGCCTTGGCCGGCCTTGGGGCGCCCATCAGCTGGCCGCCGATGACGAAGGTGGGGTCCAGGCCACCCGCCGCCAGCACGCTGGCCACCAGCGACGTCGTGGTGGTCTTGCCGTGGGTGCCGGCAATGGCGATGCCCTGTTTCAGGCGCATCAGCTCGGCCAGCAACACGGCACGCGCCACCACCGGCACGCGCGCGGCACGGGCGGCCAGCACTTCCGGGTTGTCTGCTTTCACGGCCGTGCTGGTGACCACGGCCTGCGCGCCCGCGATGTGGGCCGCCGCGTGGCCGATGAAGACGGTGACGCCCAGCTCGGCCAGTCGGCGTGTGACGCTGCTGTCGCTCTGGTCCGAGCCCGATACGCGGTAGCCCAGTTGGTGCAGGATCTCGGCGATGGCACTCATGCCCGCGCCGCCGATGCCGACGAAGTGGATGTGCTTGATGGCGTGTTTCATGCGGCGCTCCCGCCGGGCCGCCCCAAGGAAGCCAGCCCCCTCGGGGGGTCGCGAAGGGCGATAGCCCGCAGCGTGGGGGTCAGCATTTGGCCATCAACTTTTCGATCTCATCGGCAACCCGCGCTGCGGCTTGGGGCCGGGCCAGCGTTCGGGCCTTGTGGGCCATCGCCAGCAGCTGCGTGCGGTCCAGACCCCGCAGAACGTGCGCCAGCTTCTGTGGCGTCAACTCGCTCTGCGGCAGGTGCACCGCCCCGCCCTGCCCCGCCAGCCACTGCGCGTTGTCTCGCTGATGCGAAGTGGTGCTGACGATCAAGGGCACCAGGACCGCCGGCACCCCAGCGGCGCAGAGTTCGCTGACCGTGATGGCACCGGCGCGGCAGACCATCACATCGCAGTCGGCCAGGTGGGCGGGCATGTCGTCGATGAACGGCAACACCTGGGCCTGCACGCCAGCCTGAGCGTAAGCCGCACGCACGGCATCGACCTGCGCCGCGCCCGTCTGGTGGGTGATCAGCGGGCGTTGTTCAGCCGGCAGCAGCGCCACGGCTGCGGGCACGGTCTGGTTGAGGACTTGCGCACCCAGGCTGCCACCCACCACCAGCAGGCGCAGGGGGCCCTGACGGCCGGCGTAACGCAGTTCAGGCACGGCGATGGCCTCGATCTCGGCGCGCACCGGGTTGCCGGTGACGACGGCGTTTTTGGTCTTGGCCGCAGCGTCACCCGGGAAGCCGAAGGCCACCCGGTCGGCCACCGGCAGCAGGCTCTTGTTGGACAGCAGCAGCGCCGCGTCGGCGTTCACCAGCAGCAGCGGCTTGTTCAGCCAGCTGGCCATCAGGCCGCCCGGGAAACACACATAACCGCCCATGCCCAGCACTGCATTTGCGCCGCGCCGGCGCAGGATGCCCATGCAGTCCCAGAAGGCCTTCATCAGCCGCAGGCCGCCGGTGGCGGTGTGCAGCAGGCCTTTGCCGCGCAGGCCGCTGAAGCTGATGGTGTCCAGCGGAATCTGCGTTGGCGGCACGAGCTTGTTTTCCATGCCGTGGGCGGTGCCCAGCCAGCTGACGGTCCAGCCACGCGACTGCATCTCGCGCGCCACCGCCAGGCCCGGCATGATGTGCCCGCCCGTGCCCGCAGCCATGACGACGAGGTGGCTCAAAGCACGGCCTCCGCGACCAAGGCCATGCGCGGATCCGGCTTCGCCGGGCCGCAGCATGAGCCCCCTCGGGGGGCAGCGACCGCAGGGAGCGTGGGGGTCCGATTCATGCGCGGCCTCCGCGCATCAACGTACGGTTCTGGCTACGGCAGGCGCGCTGCGCGCGCTTCACATCGCTGCGCGATGTGAGCCTGCGCCGAAACAGCACACTGGCGCTGCGCGCCGTCGTCATGCTGCGCATGCCGATCATGCGCGGCCTCCGCGCATGAGTGTTCTGTTTTCAATATCCACCCGCAGCACCAGCGCCAGCGCCAGCAGGTTCATCAGGATCGCGCTGCCGCCGTAACTCATCAGCGGCAGCGTCAGCCCCTTGGTGGGCAGCACGCCCAGGTTCACGCCCATGTTGATGAAGGCCTGGAAGCCGATCCAGATGCCGATACCCTGGCACAGCAGGCCTGCAAACACACGGTCCAGCGCAATGGCCTGGCGGCCGATGTGGAACAGGCGCCGCGTGAGCCAGAAAAACAGCACGATCACCGTGGCCACGCCCACGAAGCCCAGTTCTTCGCCGATGACGGCGAGCAGAAAATCGGTGTGCGCTTCGGGCAGGTAGTGCAGCTTTTCAACGCTGCTGCCCAGACCCTGGCCGAAGATCTCGCCACGCCCCAGTGCGATCAGCGAATGCGTCAGCTGGTAGCCCTTGCCTTGTGCGTATTTCGGGTTCCAGGGGTCCAGGTAGGCCAGGATGCGTTCGCGTCGCAGGTCGTCGAAGGCCAGGAACAGCGCCAGCGTGGCCAGCATCACCAGCGCGATCAAGAAGAACATGCGTGCGTTGACCCCGCCCAGGAACAGGATGCCCATGGCGATGGTGGCGATGACGATGAAGGCCCCCATGTCGGGCTGGCGCAGCAGCAGCACACCCACAAAGGCCACGGCCACCACCATGGGCGACACGGCGCGGAAGAAGTTCTCGCGCGTGTCCATGCGCCGCACCATGTAGTTGGCGGCATACAGCGCCACGGCCAGCTTGGCCATTTCGCTGGGCTGGAAGTTCATGACCCCCAGCGGAATCCAGCGGCGCGAGAAGTTGACCACTTTGCCGATGAAGGGCACCAGCACGATGACCAGCAGGATCAGCGAGATCAGGAAGACCACCGGTGCGTACTTTTCCCAGACCGACATCGGCACCTGCACCGCCACCAGCGCCGCCACGAAGGCGATCGCCAGCGCCAGCAGATGGCGCTGCAGGAAGTGGGTCTGCGAGTAGTTGGCGAACTTGGGGTTGTCGGGCATGGCGATGCTGGCCGAATAGACCATCACCACGCCCAGTGCCACCAGCGTGCACACCACCGCCACCAGCGCCTGGTCAAAGGCCATCAGGCGCACCGGGCGTGCACCGCCGCCCGATTCCAATTCCAGGTGGTCGCGCACGGGCAATTCGTCTTTGCGGTCGCGCTTCTTGCCGAACCAGCCTTTCAGGGCGTCCAGGCCGTTGCCGACAATGGCATTCATTGGGGCACCCCTGGCGCTGCGCGTCGCCCCGCCAGGCGGGGATTCGCGCTCGGGAGACCTTCGCCGCTCATGCCTGCCCCCGATCGGCCGCAAGGCCCTGCACCGCGGCTACAAACACTTCTGCCCGGTGCACGTAGTTGCGGAACATGTCCAGGCTGGCGCAGGCCGGACTCAGCAGCACGGCGTCGCCGCTGCGCGCCTGCGCAAAGGTCCAGGCCACGGCCAGTTCCAGCGAGACAAAACGTTGCACGGGCACACCCGCGATCACGGCAATCACGGCTTCGATGGCCGCGGCGTCCTTGCCGATGGTGGCCACCGCGCGGGCATGCTCGCGCAGCGGTGCGGCCAGCGGTGAAAAGTCCTGGCCCTTGCCTTCGCCGCCCAGGATGACCACCAACTGGCCTGGTGCCTTGTCAGCACCCAGGCCCAGCAGCGCCGCCACGGTGGCGCCGACGTTGGTGCCCTTGCTGTCGTCGAAGACCTCCACGCCATCGATGCTGGCGATGAACTGCACACGGTGCGGCTCGCCTTCGTATTCACGCAGGCCATGCAGCATGGGCGCCAGCGGGCAGCCGATGGCCGTGGCCAGCGCCAGTGCGGCCAGTGCGTTGGCGGCGTTGTGGCGGCCACGCACGCGCAGCGCGTCGGCCGGCATCAGGCGCTGCAGGTGGATCTCTTCTTCTTCATCCTTCTTTTTCTTGAAGGTTCCGTCGTACGGCAGCGCACGCACCAGCCAGGCCATGCCGTTTTCCACCACCAGGCCAAAGTCGCCGGGGCGGCGGGGGGCGTCCAGGCCAAAGCGCAGGGTCGGGCGCGGCACGGGACGGTCAGCGACCTTGACCTTGCCCTTGGCTGCCACTGGCACCGGCACCGGCACCATGGCCTCGACCGCGGCGTCGTCGCGGTTGATGACCATCAGCGCATGGCTGCCGAAGACCCGCGCCTTGGCTGCCGAGTAGGCGGCCATCGTGCCGTGCCAGTCCAGGTGGTCCTGGGTGATGTTCAACACCACGGCGGCATCGGGCTCGAAGCCCAGCGCGCCGCGCTGCACACCGGTGCCACCGCCTTCGAGCTGAAAACTGGACAGTTCGAGCACCCAGACTTCGGGCCATTGCGGCTGTTCGCGGTCCAGGCAGGCGCTCAGCGTGTCCAGCAGCGTGGGGCCGATGTTGCCGGCCAGCGCCACACGCTTGCCGGCCCGTTCAACCAGCAGCGCGGTCATGGCCGTGGTGGTGGTCTTGCCGTTGGTGCCGGTGATGGCCAGCAGTTGGGGCGTGTAGGCCGAGGTCTCTTTCAGGTCGGCCAATGCGCGGGCGAACAGGTCCAGTTCACCCAGCACAGCAGTGCCGGTATCGCGGGCCTCTTGCAGCAGCGCGGCGATGCGGTTGTCGCTTGGGGCCAGGCCGGGGCTCTTCAGGATGAGTTGCGGTGCGCGGGCCTCACCCTTGCCCAGCGGGACAGGCAATGAAAACAGGCGCTGGACTTGCGGCAGGTCGGCGCGCAGTGCGGCGTCGCCGGGGGCCACCTCGCGCGAATCCCACACCGTCACCTGTGCACCGTGGCGCACGCACCAGCGCACCATGGCCAGGCCGCTGTCGCCCAGGCCCAGCACAAGAACAGGCAGGTCGCGAAGGAAGTTCATTTCGCGATCACCGCAGCTTCAGGCTGGCCAGGCCCACCAGGCACAAGAGCATGGTGATGATCCAGAAACGCACCACCACCTGCGTCTCGGTCCAGCCCTTTTTTTCGAAGTGGTGGTGCAGCGGCGCCATCAGGAAGACGCGCTTGCCCACACCCGTGCGCTTCTTGGTGTACTTGAACCAGCTGACCTGGATCATCACGCTCAACGCTTCGGCCACGAAGATGCCGCCCATGATGCCCAGCAGGATTTCCTGCCGCGTGATGACCGCGATGGTGCCCAAAGCACCGCCCAACGACAGCGCACCCACGTCGCCCATGAACACCTGCGCCGGGCTGGCGTTGAACCACAGAAAGGCCAGGCCGGCGCCGGCCATCGCGGCACAGAAGATCAGCAGTTCACCAGCACCCGGGATGAAGGGGAACAGCAGGTACTTGCTGAACACCGCGTTGCCCACGACATAGGCAAACACGCCCAGCGCGCTGCCCACCATCACCACCGGCATGATGGCCAGACCGTCCAGGCCGTCGGTGAAGTTGACCGCGTTGCTGGCGCCGACGATGACAAACCAGCTCAGGAAGATGAAGCCGAACACACCCAGCGGGTAGCTCACGCTCTTGAAGAAGGGCACCATCAGGTCCGCACGTGGCGGCAAGTCATTCGAGAAGCCGCTGCTGACCCAGCGGATGAACAGTTCCAGCACACGCAGGTTGCTGGTTTCTGCCACGCTGAAGGCCAGGTAAAGCGCAGCCACCAGGCCGATCAGGCTTTGCCAGAAAAACTTCTCGCGGCTGCGCATGCCCTCGGGGTCCTTGTGCACCACCTTGCGGTAATCGTCGACCCAGCCGATCGCGCCAAAGCCGAAGGTGACCAGCATCACCACCCACACGAAGCGGTTGCTCCAGTCGAACCACAGCAGCGTGGACGCGCCGATGCCGATGAGCACCAGCACACCGCCCATCGTGGGTGTGCCCCGTTTGCCCAGGTGGGCCTGCACACCGTATTCGCGGATGGGTTGACCGATCTTCAGTTCGGTCAGCCGACGGATGACCCAGGGCCCGAAAGCCAGTCCGATGAGCAGCGAGGTCATGGCCGCCAGCACGGCGCGGAAGGTCAGGTACTGGACGACACGCAGAAATCCCAGGTGCTCGGGCGACCACTGCATCAACCACTGGCTCAGGCTAAGCAGCATCGTCAGCCCCCTTCTTGAGTGCCTGCACGACCTGCTCCATCTTCATGAAGCGCGAACCCTTGACCAGCACCGAAACCGCACGCGGCGCCGCAGGCAAGGCCGCCAGCAGCGCGGGCATGCTGTCGAAGTGGCGTTGCGCGCCCGCATGCACACACAACGCGCCCACGGCCCACACATGGTCGATGCCTCGCTGCCGGGCCTGAGCACCCACCTCGGCGTGGAACTGCGCGCCCTGGGTGCCCACTTCACCCATGTCGCCCAGCACCAGCCAGCGCGGGCCGGGCATGGCGGCCAGCACGTCGATGGCGGCCAACACCGAATCGGGATTGGCGTTGTAGCTGTCGTCCACCAGCGTGACCGGGCGGTCGCCCATGCGCAGCGTATGCACTTGCGAGCGGCCTGCAACCGGCAAGAAGGTGGCCAGGCCCTGCTTCACCGCCATCAGCGGCGCACCCGCGGCCAGCGCGCAGGCCGTGGCCGCCAGCGCGTTGCGCACGTTGTGGACGCCCGGCAGCGCCAGCGTGGTGGCGGCGGTGCCGGCGGGTGTCTGCACCGAAAGCGCCCAGTGAACTGCCGTCGCGTTCCAGGTGGCCAGCGCCGTCACGTCCGCCGGGCCCGGTGCACCAAAGGTGATGACATGGCGCGTGCCGGCCAGCTCGCGCCACAGCGGCGTGTAGGGGTCGTCGGCCGGGATCACCACCGTGCCACCGGCGCCCAAGGCGCCGATGACACTGCCGTTTTCTCGCGCCACGGCTTCGACGCTGCTCATGAATTCCTGGTGCTCGCGCTGCGCGTTGTTGACCAGCGCCACCGTGGGCGCGGCCAGGTGCGCCAGCAAGGCAATCTCGCCGACATGGTTCATGCCCAGCTCGACCACGGCCGCGCGGTGCCAGGTCTCGTCGTCCTGGCGCAGGCGCAGCAGCGTCAGCGGCGCGCCGATGTGGTTGTTCAGGTTGCCGGCCGTGGCCAGCGTGCCTTCGGGGTGCCAGGCGCGCAGGATGCTGGCCACCATCTGCGTCACGGTGGTCTTGCCGTTGCTGCCGGTCACCGCGATCAGCGGCAGGTGGAAGCGGGTGCGCCAGGCGCCAGCCAGGTGTTGCAGCGCCGCCAACGTGTCGGGCACCTGCAGGCCAGGCAATTCTTCGCCCAGCCCGCGTTCGGCCAAGGCGGCCACGGCACCGCTGGCACGCGCCTGGGCCAGGAAGTCGTTGCCGTCGAAACGCTCGCCCTTCAGCGCCACGAAAAGGTCGCCCTGGCGCAGCGTGCGGGTGTCGCTGTGCACACGGTCGATTTTGATGTCGCCATGGCCCACCAGCGCGCTGTGCGGCAGCAGGGCATGGGCTTGTGCCAGCGTCATCATGTGGCGGCCCCTTGGCGCACGCGCAGCGCGGCCTGCGCTTCCAGCACGTCGGAGAACGGCAGCTTCACACCCGCCACGTCCTGGTAGTCCTCATGGCCCTTGCCGGCCAGCAGGATGACGTCGCCTGGCTTGGCCTGCAGCACCGCGTCGCGGATGGCCTGGCGGCGGTCTTCGATGACCTGGACCTCGTCGTGCCCGGTCACGCCGGCCAGGATCTGCGCCAGGATCAACGCTGGCGATTCAAGCCGCGGGTTGTCGCTGGTGATGAGCACGTGGTCGGCGTCGCGTGCGGCGATGGCGCCCATCAGCGGCCGCTTGCTGGCGTCGCGGTTGCCACCGCAGCCGAACACGCACCACAGCTTTCCACCGCGCGCCGAAGCCAGCGGGCGCAGCGCCTGCAGCGCTTTTTCCAGGGCGTCGGGTGTGTGTGCGTAGTCCACCACCACCTCCACCGTGTGCGCGCTGGCGTTGTGGTCATCAGCGGTGACCCGTTGCACACGCCCGGGCACCGGCGTCAGAACTGCGGCCACGCGTGCGGCTTCGGCCAGCGGCACGCCCAGCGCACGCAGGCCACCCATCACCACCAGCAGGTTGCTGGCGTTGAAATGGCCCACGAGTTGGGTGCGCACGGCCTGGCGCTCGGCACCCTCGACCGCGTCGAAGCACAGGCCGCCGTCGAAGTAGCCCAGGTTCTGCGCCTGCAGGCGCGCGTTGCCGTGCAAAGAGACGGTCCACACGTCGAGTGCAGTGCCACTCAATTCGGCAGCCAGGCGCTTTCCCTGGTCGTCGTCGACATTGATCACCGCGGCCTGCAGGCCCGGCCACGCGAACAGTGCGCGCTTGGCCTGCCAGTACGCCGCCATGCTGCCGTGGAAGTCCAGGTGGTCCTGCGTGAAGTTGGTGAACAGCGCGGCGCGGATGCGCAGCGCATCCAGCCGGTGTTCGACGAGGCCGATCGACGACGCCTCCAGCGCGCAGGCGGCAAAACCCTGGTCCACCATGCCCCGCAGTGTGGCGTGCAGGGTCACCGGGTCGGGGGTGGTCAGGCCGGTGGCGGTCACGCGGCCCGGCTCGCCCACGCCCAGCGTGCCGACGACGCCACAGCGCCTGCCCAGCGCCGACAGCGATTGCGCCAGCCACCACGCGGTGCTGGTCTTGCCGTTGGTGCCGGTGCTGGCGACGATGTCCAGCGCCTGGCTGGGCGCCCCAAAAAAGTTGTCCGCGATGGCGCCGGTGGCGGCCTTCAGGCCCGGCAATGCGGCGATACGGCTGTCGTCGAAAACGAAGGCCTCGACGCCGTCCTGCTCCACCAGACAGGCCGCAGCACCCGCCGCCAGGGCCGCCGGCACGAACTGCCGGCCGTCCACCGCGTAGCCCGGCCAGGCGATGAACCCGTCACCCGGCAGCACCTGCCGGCTGTCGGTGCGCAGACGACCACTGACTTTGGAAGTCAGCCACTGCGCAGCAGCCTGGGGTTGTGACAATCGCATCATCACTTCAGCCGAGCAATCCGCAGCCAGCCCCGAACAAACGACGAAGCGCAAACCCGCCATCAAGCCTCCCGCCTCGGAACCGGCTCTGCCGGGCCGCAGGCGGACGGCCCCCTTGGGGGGTAGCGAGCGACAGCGAGCTCGGGGGCACCATTTCAGATGCTTTCCTGCTCGGCGGCAACCGGCTTGGCGTTGATCTGCGCCTTGACGTCCATGTCCGGCGCCACGTTCATGATGCGCAGCGTCTGCTGCACCACCTGGCTGAACACCGGTGCGGCGACGTCACCGCCGAAGTACTTGCCCTTGCTGGGGTGGTCGACCATCACCGCCACCACGATGCGCGGCTGCGACACCGGGGCCAGGCCCACGAAGAAGGCGTTGTATTTGCTGGTGCTGTAGGTCTTGCCTTCGAGCTTGCGCGTGGTGCCGGTCTTGCCGCCCACCGAAAAGCCCAGCGTGTGTTGCTGCACCTGCGGCGCCGTGCCGCCGGGTCCGGCGGCCAAACGCAGCATCTCACGCACCTGCTGGGCGGTCTTGGCCGACATCACACGTTGGCCGACCACGGGAAGGCCCACGTTTTCTGGGTTGCGCACCAGGCTCACGGGGATGAGCTCGCCGTCGCGCGCGAACACGGTGTAGGCCCGCGCCAGCTGAAACAGGCTGGCCGACAGCCCGTAGCCGTAGCTCATGGTGGCCTGCTCCACCGGGCGCCAGCTCTTGAAGGGGCGCAGGCGGCCGGTGACGGCGCCGGGGAAGTCGATGCGCGGCTTCTGGCCCAGGCCGATGGCGGTGTACATCTCCCACATGTCGCGCGGCTGCATCTGCAGCGCCATCTTCACGGTGCCGACGTTGCTGGACTTCTGGATCACCTCGGCCACGCTCAGCGAGCCGTAAGCGTGCGAGTCGCGGATGGTGTAGCCGCCGATGGTGATGTGGCCGGGCGCCGTCTCCAGCCGCGTGCTGGGAGTCCACGGCCCCTGCTCCAGCGCCAGGGCGGCGGTGAAGGGCTTCATCGTCGAGCCGGGCTCGAAGATGTCGGTCAGTGCCCGGTTGCGCAGACGCGCGGACTTCATGGTGGCGCGGATGGCCGGGTCGTAGCTGGGGTAGTTGGCCAGCGCCAGGATGTCGCCGGTCTGCACGTCCAGCACCACCACGCTGCCACCTTGTGCACCGTGCAGCAGGACGGCGTCACGCAGGCGCTGCCAGGCAAAAAACTGCACCTTCGAGTCGATGGTCAACATGACGTCGTTGCCGTGCACGGGGCTGGCCTGTTCGCCCACATCTTCGATGACCCGGCCCAGGCGGTCGCGCACCACGGTGCGCTGGCCGTTGTGGCCCACCAGCTGGTCGTTGAAGGCTTTTTCGATGCCGTCGATGCCCTTGCTGTAGACGTCGGTGAAGCCCACCACGTGCGCCGCGGCTTCACCTTCGGCGTAACGGCGCTTGAACTCGCGCACCTGCTGCAGGCCCTTGATGTCCAGCTTCTGGATGTCGGCCCAGACCGCTTCTTCCAGATGGCGGCGCAGCACCACGGTGCCGGCGTTGCCATCCAGCCGGTCGTTCAGCTCGGGCAGCGGCATGGTCAGCAGCTTGGCCAGCGACTTGCGCTGCGCGGCATCGGCCTTGAGCAGCTTCAGGTCGGCCTGCACCGTTGGCATGGCCACGCTGGTGGCCAGCGCCAGGCCGTTGCGGTCCAGGATGCGGCCACGGCTGGCGGGCAGCGACTCTTTGTGCACGAAGCGCTTTTCGCCTTCGGCCTGGTAAAAATCGGTATGGATGATCTGCAGGTGCACCGCACGGCCCAGCAGCACCAGGAACGACAGGAACACCAGCAGCACGACAAAGCGCGAACGCCAGGGCGGCGTCTTGCTGGCCAGCAGCGGGCTGGTGGCGTAGTCGACGCTGCGCACGCTGTTGCGCGTGCTGCGGCTGGTGCTGCCACGGCCACCCTGGCCGCCGTTGCCGTTGTTGCGGGTTGAAGCGCTCATCGCGTGGCCTCGGCAGGCAGCACGTCTTCGACAAACACGGTGGCACCCTGCGCGGGGTTGCTCATGGCCAGCTTCTCGCGCGCCACCCGTTCAACGCGGCGGTGGGTGGCCTGGTCCTGGCGCTCGGCATCCATGCGCCTGAATTCGGCATCCAGGCGGCGTTGTTCCAGCTTGGCACGGTCCAGGTCGGCAAAGACACGGCGCGACTCGTAGGCGCTGCGCACCAGCGCCAGGCAACTGCCCAGCAGCGCGATGATGAGAATGGCGGTCAGCTTGTTCATGCCGGGTTCATGCCATGTTCACGCGGCCACCGCCGTGCGCTCGGCCACCCGCAGCACCGCCGAGCGTGCCCGCGGGTTGGCCGCGACCTCGGCCGCACCCGGCTTGATGCGGGCGATGGCTTTCAGCTTCAGCGGCTTGGGCGGTGCCATCGGCGCGCGGCGGTCCACCACGTCGCGGCTCTCGGCGGCAATGAAGGTCTTGACGATGCGGTCTTCCAGCGAATGGAAGCTGATCACGACCAGGCGTCCTTGCGGGGCCAACAGGGCCAGCGCCGCTTTCAGGCCCTGTTGCAGCGCCTCAAGCTCGGCGTTGACATGAATCCGAAGAGCTTGAAATGTGCGCGTTGCAGGGTTCTGGCCCGGCTCGCGGGTTTTGACTGCACCAGCCACGAGCGCGGAAAGCTCGAGTGTGCTGCGCACGGGATGCCCGCTTTCGCGGCGAGCGACAAGCGCCTTTGCAATCGAAGCAGCAAACCGTTCTTCTGAGAGATCACGCAGCACTCCTTCGATTTCGCGCGCATCGGCGCGGGCCAGAAACTCGGCAGCGGTTTCGCCACGCGAGGTGTCCATGCGCATGTCCAGCGGCGCGTCGGCACGGAAGCTGAAACCGCGCGCCGGGTTGTCGACTTGCGGCGAGCTGATGCCCAGGTCCAGCAGCACCCCATCCACGTGGCCGATGCCGATGGCGCTCAATTCGGTCGCCATGTCGCCGAAGTTGCCGTGGTGGATGGAAAAGCGCGCGTCGTCGATCAGTGCCGCCGCGGCCACCGCTTCCAGGTCGCGGTCGAAGGCGATCAGGCGGCCACCGGGCCCCAGGGCCGCCAGCACCGCGCGTGCATGGCCGCCACGGCCGAAGGTGCCGTCCACGTAGGTGCCCGCCGGCTGCGTCACCAAGGCCTGAACGGCTTCGGGGAGCAACACGGTGGTGTGGGACCATGCGCTGGCGGTGTTCACCGAATGACCAGGTTGCGCAGCGCTTCGGGCCGGCCTGCAGCAATGGCCGCGCTTTCGCGTGCTTCATAACGTGCCTGGTCCCACAATTCGAAGTGCGGACCGACACCCATGAACTTCACTTCACGATCCAGACCCGCCCACAGCCGCAGCTCGGGCGGGATCAGCACCCGTGCTGCGCTGTCGATTTCGACATCCGTGGCGCTGCCCACGAAGATGCGGCGCCAGGGGTCGTTTTCGGCCGCCAGCGACAGCAGTTCGGTTTCGAACTTCTCCCACACCGGCAAGGGGTACAGCGACAGACAACCGTCAGGGTTCTTGGCCACCACCAGCTGGCCGTTCACGTTGGCCACGAGCAGCTCCCGCCAACGGGTGGGCACCGTGAGGCGCCCCTTCCCGTCCAGCAGCAGCACCGGACCACCTCTGAAGACCATATTTGACACAAAAACCCATTAACCCACACCAATCTGCACTTTAGCCGTTCAATGGTGGCGGGTCAATGGCGCGCAGCGCCCAAAGTCCAGTGAAATCAAGCACTTACAGAACACTGTTCAATCATCCAGGTGACGCCAGAAATTTCCTTTTGAATGAGGGACTTGGGGTGGTTTATGAAAGTGCTTTGTGAGAATAATTTCGCCGTCTTGCCCCGCCCAAAGGCGGGTGATGCCCAACGATTTACGCGGCGCGCCGTCAGGAACCCGGCTTCGTCGGCGCCGGCCAGGCGGCCAGGTGGCGAGGCGGCCAGGCGGCCGAAGGCCGGGTGACCCAGGACAGGGTGAACCGTTCCGGCAGCGCGCTACAGTCCCGGGCAATGACAGCCGCCACACCGCCCGCCCAGGCGCCCGCTTTGATGCACCTGACGCGCGTCATCTGCGAAGTCGGCGCCATGGTGTCGCTGGGCGGGCCGGCCAAACATGGCGAAAGACGCTATGTGCCCATCCTCAGCGGCACCGCTGTCGGGCCCGAACTGAATGGCGTGCTGCTTGAAGGCGGCGTGGACTGGCAGGTGCAGCGTGCCGACGGTGTCACCGACATCAGCGCGCACTACGTCATCCGCACACCCGACGGCGCGCTGGTGGAGGTGCAAAGTGATGGCTTGCGCCACGGCCCGCCCGAGGCAATGACACGGCTGGCGCGCGGCGAAACCGTGGCGCCACACGAATACTTCTTCCGCACGCTGGTGCGCCTGACCACCGGCCACCCCGACTGGCTGCACCTGAACAAAGTCATGGCCCTGGCCGTGGGCCAGCGCGAAAAGAGCCAGGTCATGCTTGACTTCTGGCGCATCGGCTGAAGGCCAGACCGAAAGCCCTGCCGTGTACGAAAACGACCCACTGTGGAAGATGCGCCATGCCCTGATCGGCCTGGCGCTGGCCCTGCTGATGTCGGTGCTGCTGGCGGCCCTGGCGGGCCGGCTTCTGGGCGACATCGTGGGCGGTGGCTACGGCACGCGGGTCACGGTCTACGGTCTGTTGCTGCTGCACGTGGTGGTCGGTGCCGGCGTCTTGTTTGCCAAGGTGGCGCGGCACGAAACAAGACCGGTGACACCGGGCCGGGTGTTCATGTGGCTGGGCAGCCTGTGGCTGTGGCCGCTGCTGCTGATGGGTTCGCGGAAGTCGCCGCCGGCGGGCTGATCAGCCGCTGCACCCGGCTTGGTTGCGGCTACAGGGCCGAGACATGGCTTCCAGAACAAGGGTCCGCCCGCGTGCTTCGGGATCGACTTCGAAGCCCGTCTCGGAAGCAGCCTCTCCAGGCAAATCAAAGGGATCCAGCATGAAGCTCACGTTCATCGGCGCGGCGCAGGAAGTCACCGGCTCCTGCTTTCTGATCGAGACAGACGGACTGCGGTTCTTGGTTGATTGCGGCATGTTCCAGGGCGGCAGGGAGGCGCGCGAACGCAACCTGCAAGCCTGGAACTTCGAACCGAAGCACATCGACTTCGTGCTGCTCACGCACGCGCACATCGACCACAGCGGACTGCTGCCGCGCCTGTCCGCCCTGGGCTTCAAAGGTCCCATCGTCACCACGGCTGCCACGGCCGATCTGCTGTCGGTGATGTTGCTCGACAGCGCCTTCATCCAGGAAACAGAGTGGGCCCGTGCCGAGCGCAAGGCTCGACAGCCTGGCCATCGCGGGACCCGTGTATTTCCGCCCCTGTACACGGTGGCGCAGGCCCAGGCCTGCCTGGAGCAGCTTCAGGGCACGGCCTACGACGAAGATGTGCAACCTCACCCTGCGGTCCGGTGTCGCTTCCGCGATGCCGGGCACATCCTGGGCTCGGCGATCATCGAGGTCTGGGTCAGCGAAGGGACCCGGACCAGCAAGTTCGTGTTCTCCGGGGACCTGGGCCAACCCGGGCGACCGATCGTTCGCGATCCCACCCCCATCGACGCAGCCGACGTGCTGCTGGTGGAATCCACCTATGGCAACCGCCTGCACAGGCCGCTCGAAGAATCCATTGACGAACTGGTGTCGGTGATCGAAGACACCCTGCGTCGTCGGCGCGGCAACGTCATCATTCCAGCCTTCGCTCTGGGCCGCACGCAGGAACTGCTTTGCCTGCTGGTCGATCTTTGCAGGAAGGGCAGATTGCCGCACCTGCAGGTCTTCGTCGACTCGCCGATGGCGACCAAGGTCACCGAGATCACGTGGAAGCTCACCGAGTTTCTGGATGACGAAACGCGCGCCTTGCTGTCGCTGCGCAAACAACATCCAGAGTGGCTGGACCTGCGGTTCACGCAGAGTGTCGAGGAGTCGATTGCGCTGAACCGCATCAAGGCCGGCGCAATCATCATCTCGGCCAGTGGCATGTGCGATGCCGGTCGCATCAAGCACCACCTGCGCCACCATCTGGGGCGCAGCGAGTGCGCTGTGGTGATCATCGGGTATCAGGCGATGGGCACCCTCGGCCGGCGGCTCGTGGATGGCGAAAAGCGGGTGCGAATCTTCGGCCAGGAGATTGCCGTGCGCGCAGGCATTCACACCATCGGCGGGCTGTCCGCACATGCCGACCAGGCCGCCTTGCTGGCCTGGTTGAAGGGTTTTGGTGCTGCACCGGCCCGGACCTTTGTGGTCCATGGTGAAGCCGCGACAGCTTGCGGGTTTGCCGACCGGGTGGCCAGTGAACTGGGCTGGAGCGTCGACGCCCCTGCGCCTGGGAGCAGCGTGGACCTGTAGGGCACGCCGGCCTCCAGCAGGTCGGCCTTCAAAGCCAGCCAGCGGCCTTCGAACTTGACCAGTTCGAAGGCGAGGTGGACGGGAATCGCGCTGGATCGCAACAAGAACGTTGATGTGCGTCATCCGCAGCCCGATGCCGGCTTGAATGGGTCGACGCCGAGGGCGAACTCTGCCATCGTGGCGCTCGACTTGGCCAGGCGCAGCCCCGGCCTTGCCGATGCCGTCATCGCCCATTCACGAACAAGCAGCCTGCAGCCGAGGCCGACGATGAAGACCCCCCTGATTCCCGTCACCGTCTGCATAGAACCGTGCCGGCTGGACAGCATGGTGAGCTTGTCGTCCGCCCAGCCCGCCGCATAGAGAACGCCGTGGACGGCCTGAACGAACTCGGACTGATCTGGGCCAAGCTCGGTTTGTGCGCCGCCGTGATCGCCGTGGCCGGTACGCTGCTCAGCCGCTACGCCGATGTGATTGCCGACAAGACCGGTTGGTCGGGTGCGTGGATCGGGCTCGTGCTGCTCGCCACCGTCACCTCGCTGCCAGAACTGGCCACCGGCATCAGTTCTGTCACGCTGGCCGACGCGCCTGACGTCGCGGTGGGCAATGTGCTCGGCGCCTGCGTGCTCAATCTGACGTACGTGGCCGTGCTGGATCTCGTGAAGCGCGACGAACCGCTGTTCGAGCTTGCCGGCCTGGGCCACATCGGCCTGGCCGGATTTGGCATCGTCATGCTGGCGCTGGCGGCGCTGGGGCTGTTGATCTCGCAATTTCCGCTGGGCCGCTCGATCGGCCACGTCGGGCTGTACGCACTGGCCCTGCCACTGGTCTACGTGCTGGCGGTGCGCACCACGTTCCAGTACGAACGCTCCCAGCACACGGCACAAACCCAACGCGCTGCCAGTCGCTACCCGGACATGACTTTGCGCCAGGCGACGATGCGCTGCGCAGCGGCCTCGGGCGCCGTAGTCGCCGCCGGCATCTGGCTGCCGTTCATCGCCAGCGACCTCGCGCTGGCGATGCAATGGCCTCGAAGTTTTGTCGGCACGCTGCTGGTGGCCATGGTGACCTCGCTGCCGGAACTGGTGGTGACGCTGTCGGCCCTGCGCCTGGGCGCCATCGACATGGCGGTGGCCAACCTGCTGGGCAGCAATCTGTTCAACATCCTGATCCTGGCGATCGACGATGTCTTTTATACCAAGGGTCCGATCCTGGCTGCCGTGTCGCCGGTGCATGCGATGTCGGCCATGTCCGCCATCCTGATGAGCGGCGTGGTCATCATCGCGCTGCTGACCAAAACGGGTGGACGTGTGCTGCGCCTGGCCAGCTGGAGCAGCCTGGCACTGGGCAGTGTGTATCTGCTCAATGCCTATGTGCTGTTCCGCTATGGCGCCTAGGCGCGTGGGTTGAACGTGACCAAGCCGGAACCGGAACGCCGATGAGTTAGGGATCAACCGTTCACCCTCGCCACGGCTGGTACGGCGCGGGCTTGACGCAGCGCAAGCCCACACCGGTCGGTCACCCGCATGCTGGGCTTTACCCACGGAGGACACCATGGCCAAAATGAAAGCTGCGATCTTTGTCGAACCCGGACGCATCGTGCTGGACGACAAGCCGATGCCGGACGTCGGCCCGCTGGACGCGCTGATGCGGGTGACCACAACGACCATTTGCGGCACCGACGTGCACATCCTCAAGGGCGAGTACCCGGTGGCCAAGGGCCTGACGATCGGTCACGAACCGGTCGGCGTGATCGAGAAGCTGGGTTCGGCCGTCAAGGGCTACAAGGAAGGCCAGCGTGTCATCGCTGGCGCCATCACGCCCAGTGGCTGGAGCAACGCCTGCCTGTGCGGTTTCTGCGCACAAGACGGCGCGGGCACCACACATGGCTGGAAACCGATGGGCGGCTGGAAGTTCGGCAACACCATCGACGGCTGCCAGGCCGAGTACGTGCTGGTGCCTGACGCGATGGCCAATCTGGCGCCGGTGCCCGACGAGTTGACCGACGAGCAGGTGCTGATGTGTCCGGACATCATGTCCACCGGCTTTGGCGGCGTAGAGAGCGCCGGCATCCGTATCGGCGACACGGTGGCGGTGTTTGCCCAAGGACCGATCGGCTTGTGCGCGACGGCCGGCGCCAAGCTCAGCGGCGCCAGCGTCGTCATCGGGGTCGATCGTCTGCCCGAGCGCCTGGCGATGGCGCGCAGGATGGGGGCGGACCATGTCATCGATGCCAGCCGTGTCGACCCGGTCGAGGAAATCATGCGCCTGACGAACGGGCGTGGTGTGGATGCCTCGATCGAGGCGCTGGGCACGCAGCAGACCTTTGAAGCCTGCTTGCGCGTGCTGCGCCCAGGCGGCACCTTGTCCAGCCTTGGCGTGTACGCCACCGATCTGAAGATCCCGCTGGGCGCATTCACCGCCGGCCTGGGTGACCACCGCATCATCACCACGCTGTGCCCGGGCGGCAAAGAACGCATGCGGCGGCTGATGTCGGTGATCGAGGCGCAGCGCGTGGACCTGGGCGCGATGGTGACGCACCGCTTCAAGCTCGACGACATCGAGGCAGCCTACGAGTTGTTCAGCCATCAGCGTGACGGTGTGCTCAAGGTGGCGATCACGCCCTGACGGCCGCGAACACTGGTGAACGGCCGCGAACGACCGCAATGCGCCGACGGTCTTCCCACATGCTCGGGTTCTCCCACCTGACAGGAGTGAATGCATGCATTAACGTATTCATTAATGCACGCATCGAAACCCCTGTCGAACCCGACCGCCCCAGGCGGCGCAGGGGCGCCCTTGGGCTGCCTGGACGACATCCGCTTCGTGGGCAGTGGTCTGGTGCGGCCCGAATGTGTGCTGGCCAATGCCGCCGGCGACCTGTACACCGCTGACTGGCGCGGCGGGGTGGCGCACACCCGCGCCGACGGCAGCCAGGCCCTGTACGCCGGGCCCGGGCCCGACGGCATGGAGCTCAAGCCCAACGGGGTGGCCCTGCTGCGCGACGGCAGCTTTCTGGTCACGCACCTGGGCGCAGAAGAGGGCGGCGTGTTCCGCATCCAGCGCAACGGCCAGGTCGAACCCTGGCTGCAACGGGTCGAGGGCGTCGATCTGCCGCCCAGCAACTTCGTGGTCGAAGACCGACAGGGCCGCTTCTGGCTCACCGTCAGCACCCGGCTGATGCCGCGCGCACGCGGCTACCGGCGCAGTTGCAACGACGGCTTCATCGTGCGCATCGACTCGCGCGGCGCGGCCATCGTGGCCGACGGCCTGGGCTACACCAACGAAGTGGCCGTCGATCCCAGCGGGCAATGGCTCTACGTCAACGAGACCTTCGGCCGGCGTCTGTCGCGCTTTGCGCTGCATGCCGACGGCTCGCTGGGCGCGAAACAGGTGATCACCGAATTCGGCCCCGGAACGTTCCCCGACGGGCTGGCTTTCGATGTCCATGGGCATGCCTGGGTGGTCAGCATTGTCAGCAACCGCTTGATCCGAGTCGCACCCGACGGCACGCCCACCATCTGGCTGGAGGACGCCGACGCCGAGCACCTCGCCCACGTCGAAGCTGCGTTCGAGGCCGGCACGATGGGCCGGCCGGAACTCGACGGCATCAAGAGCCGCTGCCTGCGCAACATCTCCAGCATCGCCTTCTGCGGGCCCGAGCGGCGCCACGCGGTGCTGGGTTGCCTGCTGGGCGACCGGCTCGCCACGCTGCCGATGCCGGTGGCCGGCCTGGCGCCGGTGCACTGGGATTTCCCATGAGGTCGCCCGTGAGTCTGAACACCACCTCGATGGTCGATGCCGCCTACGATCAGTTGCGCCGGCGCATCCTGGACAACGACTGGCCACCCGGCCACCGCGCACTGGAGCATGAGATCGCCACTGAAATGGGCATGAGCCGCACGCCGGTGCGCGAAGCCTTGATGCGGCTGCAGAACGAAGGCCTGGTCGAGGTCATCCCGCGCCATGGCATGCGCGTGCTGCCGGTGTCGGGCAACGACATGCAGGAGATCTACCAGATCCTCACCGCACTGGAATGCATGGCCGCCGAATTGCTGGCCGCGCGCAAGCCCAGCGCGAAGGAACTGGAGCCGCTGGTCGATGCCACCAAGGCGATGGACAAGGCCCTGCGCGCCGACGACCTGGACGCCTGGGCCGCCGCCGACGAACGCTTCCACGCCCACCTGATAGAACTGGCCGGCAACCGCCAGTTGCAGGCGACTGTGCTGAACTACTGGGACCGCGCACACCGCGCGCGCATGTTCACGCTGCGCCTGCGGCCCAAGCCGGTGAATTCGACCAAAGAGCACATGCAGATGGTCGAACGCCTGCGCGCCGGCGATGCCGAAGGCGCCGCGCGCGTCACACGCGCCCACCGCGAGCGCGCCCGACATGAACTGGTGACGATCTTCGAGCGCTTCAGGCTCGCCCAAATGTAGACCACCATGAGCAAAACCTCGTACGCCATCGCCGTCCTGCCCGGCGACGGCATCGGCGTCGAAGTGATCGACGCCACGCTGGCCGTGTTGCAGGCCCTTGAGCCGCGCATCGGCCGGCGCTTCGCCTGCGCCAAGCACCCGGCCGGCGCTCAGCACTTCTTGGTCAGCGGCGAATCGTTGCCTGAGACGACGCTGGCCGCCTGCCGTGCTGCCGATGCCATCCTGTTCGGCGCGATGGGCCTGCCCGATGTGCGCCAGGCCGACGGCACCGAGATCATTCCTCAACTGGACATCCGCTTCGCGCTCGACCTCTACGCCGGCGTGCGGCCCATTCGCAGCTTTGCCGGCCTGCCGGGGCCGCTGGCCGACCCGCGCGCCGCGCAGGTGGACCTGGTGCTGGTGCGCGAGAGCACCGAAGGCCTGTTCCATGCACGCGGCCGCGGTCGCATCGAAGGCAGCGGCAGCGAAGCCGCCGCGCTCGACACGATGAGGATCACCTACAAGGGCACAGCGCGGGTGTGCGACTTCGCGCTCGAACTGGCGCGCCAGCGCAAGGCGCGCGGCAAGCCCGGGCGCGTGACCAACGTGGACAAGGCCAATGTCTTCCTGTCGATGGCCTTCTGGCGCCAGGTTTTCGAAGAACGCGCCAAGGCCTTCCCCGACGTGCCCACCGAAAACGCCTACGTCGATGCGATGGCGCTGAACCTGGTGATGAAGCCCTGGGCCTACGACGTGCTGGTCACCGAAAACATGTTCGGCGACATCCTGTCCGACCTCATCGCGGCCTTGGCCGGCGGCATGGGCATGGCGCCGTCAGCCGACATCGGCGACGACTATGCGCTGTTCCAGCCCGCCCACGGCACCGCGCCCGACATCGCAAGGCAAGGCATCGCCAACCCCAGCGCCACGATCCTGTCGGCGGCGATGATGCTCGACTGGCTGGCGCACCGCCATGCCGACAGCGCGTTGTCAGACGGCGCACGCGCCATCGAAGACGCACTGGCCGCGGCGTTCGCCAAAGGCCTGGTGAAGCCGCGCGAATTCGGCGGCAGCAGCAGCACGGCCGACATCGTGCGCGCCACCATCGAAGGCCTGTGAGATGAGCGCGGGTGACTTTCCCCAAGCGGTCGTCGGGCGACGTACCGCGCGCAGGGTGCGCCGATGAAGGAGCGCATCGTCATGGTTGGCGCCGGCTACTGGTCGCAGTTCCAGGTCGAGGGCTGGCGCGATGCCGGTGCGCCGCTGGCGGCTGTCTGCAACCGCAGCGCCGCCCCGGCCGAGGCACTGGCGCAGCGCTATGGCGTGCCCAAGGTCTATGGCGACCTGCAGGGGATGTTCGATGCCGAGAAGCCGACGCTGGTGGACGTGTGCCTGCCGCCAGTGGCCCAGGCGCCCGCCGTGCGCGCGGCAATCGCACACGGCATCCCCACCATCTGCCAGAAGCCTTTCGGCGTTGACCTGCGCGAAGCCGAAGCGCTGACCGAGATGGCCGAGGCCGCCGGCGTACCGCTGGTGGTGCACGAGAACTTCCGCTTCACACCCTGGTTCCGAGAGTGCAGGCGGCTCATCGAAGACGGCTTCTTCGGCCGTGTGCACGGCATCAGCTTCCGCCTGCGACCGGGCGACGGCCAGGGGCCCCAGGCCTACCTCGACCGCCAGCCCTACTTCCAGCAGATGCCGCAGTTCCTGGTGCGCGAGACGGCTGTGCACTTCATCGACACCTTCCGCTTCCTGATGGGCGAAGTGCGGGCCGTGACGGCGCGGCTGCGCAAGCTGAACCCCGCGATCACCGGCGAGGACAGCGGCTTGCTGATCTTCGAGTTCGACGACGAGCGCACCGGCCTGTTCGACGGCAACCGGCTCAATGAACATGTCGCGCAGAACCTGCGCCGCACGATGGGCGAGATGTGGCTCGAAGGCGAGCGCGGCGTGATGCGCCTGGACGGCGATGCCCGGCTGTGGTGGAAGCCGCAGGGCGGGCCCGAGGCCGAACGCAGCTACGACCCCGGCGGCCCGGGCGTATTCGGCGGCGCCAGCCTGGCGCTGCAGACGCATGTGCTGGCGCATTTGCGCCGGGGCATGCCGCTCGAGAACAGCGCCCGCGACTACTTGAAAAACCTGCATGTGCAAGCGGCCCTTTATCACTCCCACGCCAGCGAACGACGTGTGCCGATGGCGACATTCGACCCTCACCAACCCTGAAGGAGACCACGATGAAAAAGCTGTTCACGCTGAGCGCCCTGACCCTGGCCGCCGCACTGGCCACCCCTGTTGGCGCGCAGACCGTGCTGAAGTTCAGCCACACCGACCAGCAGGCCGGTGCGCGCCAGGCCGCCGCCACCGTCTTCGCCAAGAAGGTCGAGGAGCTGACGCAGGGCCGCTACAAGGTGCAGATCTTCTGCTGCAGCCAACTCGGCAACGATCCGAAGAACATCGAACAGTTGGCCCTGGGCGGCATCGACTTCACGGTGTCGTCCACCGGCTCCTATGCGCCGCATGTGCCGAGCCTGAACCTGACCATGCTGCCCTTCATCGTCGAAGGCTACAAACAAGGATGGCGTTTCTATGACGAGAGCAAGTGGCTGCAGGAGCAGTTCGACAAGGCGCCGGCCAAGGGCTTCCGATTCCTGGCCACGTGGGAGGCGGGCTTCCGCAACATGACGACCAAGGAGCCGCTGAATTCGCCGGGGCAGGCCAAAGGCATGAAGCTGCGCACTTTCCCGAACGAGATGATGCGCTGGTCGCTCGAATCGATGGGCTTCACGATCCAGATCATGCCGCTGCCTGAAGTGTTCCTGGCCATCCAGCAAGGCGCGGTGCAGGGGCAGGAGAACCCCATCGACACGATCTACTCGAACAAGTTCTACGAGGTCGCACCGAACATCACGCTGACGAATCATGTGTACAGCCCGATCCCGCTGGCGGTGAGCGAGAAGACCTGGCAGAAGTTCTCGCCGGCCGACCAGAAGGCCATCACCGAGGCCGCCAAGATCGCCGGCAAGTTCAGCCGCGAGATGATCGCCGGCAACGACGACAACCAGCTCAAGGAAATGACCGCCAAGGGCGCGAAGGTCAACGCCAAGCCCGACCTGGCGGCGTTCCGCGAAGCGGTCAAGCCAGCCTACGACAAGGCGCGCGAGAAGTACGGCGCCGACGTGGACAGGGTGCTGGCCGAAGCCGAAGCGATCCGCAAGTCCACCAAGTAGGGCCATGCAGGCGACGCCGTTTCTCAAGCCGGTGGCACCGGCGCCGCTGGCCATCCGCCTGACCGGGCGCATGGTCGACTGGGTGGTCATCCTCATCGGCGCGGTGATGGCCACGATGGTGTTCTTCAACGTGTGCCTGCACCTGTTCCACCGGGACCTGGCGTGGGTCACGGAGTTCGGCGAACTGCTCATGGTCTGGGTCACGTTCCTGGGCGGCGCCTGCGCCGCGCAGCGCGGCGCACACATGACCATCACCGAGTTCATCGACAAGCTCACGCCGCCCAAGCGGCGCTGGGCCGACGCGGCCGTGCAGGCCGCCTGCCTGGTGATGCTGGCCGTGCTGGTGCACTACGGCTGGTCGCTGGTCAATGCCAACTGGGGCAACCAGCTGACGGTGTTGCAGTGGCCGATGGCCTTCCAGTACATGGGCATGGCGGTGGGCTGCATGTTGATGGCCTTCTTTGTCGCCTGGGACCTTTGGCAAACCTTGCGTGGGGTGCCGCGCGAGACGCGTTATCCACCGTCGGAATAGCGTCTTCGGAACAGCGCCTTCGGAAAAGCGCAGTCGGAAAAGCGCAGTCGGAAAAGAAAGGCACCGCAATGCTCGCCCTCACCCTGTTCGGCATCTTCTTCGTCATTGCGCTGGCCGGCGTGCCGCTGCTGTTTGCGATCCTCATCACCACCACCGGCATCATCGCGCTGCAGGGGCTGGGCCACCCGCTCGAGACGATCTTCCTGTCCTTCATCGGCGGGGTCGAGCCCTTCATCCTGCTGGCTGTGCCGCTGTTCATCTTTGCCGGCGAGCTGCTGGCGCAAGGCGGCGTGGGCAAACGCATCGTCGAGTTCGCCCGTGTGCTTTTTGGCTGGCTGCCCGGCGGGCTGGGCGTGGTCACCGTCATCAGCTGCACCCTGTTTGGCGGCGTCTCCGGCTCGGCCATCGCCGACACCGCAGCCATCGGCTCGCTGGTGATTCCGTCGATGGTGGCGCGCGGTTATTCGCGCGGCTTCGCCGCGGCGCTGCTGGCCGTGGCGGGCACGCTGGCCTTGCTGATGCCACTGTCGATCCCGTTCCTGGTCTATGCCTTCATCTCCGGCGTGTCGATGCGCACCTTGTCGATGGCCGGCTTGCTGCCCGCGCTGGTGTCTGCCCTGGCGCTGATCATCATGTGCATGTGGCACAGCAAGCGTACCGGTGTGGACAACGGCGGCGACCGCTCCACACCGGCGCAGATCTGGGCCGCCACCAAGGACGCCGGTCCGGCGCTGCTGATGCCGGTCATCATCATCGGCGGCATCTGGAGCGGCCAGTTCACGCCCAGCGAATCGGCTTCAGTTGCCGTGGTGTATGGCCTGCTGGTGTCGTTGTTCTATTACAAGGACCTGAGCTGGCGGCGCATTCCGCAGCTGCTGCTGAATGCCTTTTCCACCAGCGCCACGGTGATGCTGGTCATCGGCGCCACCGGCGCGATGGCCTGGCTGATCACGGTCGAGCAGGTTGCGGTGCAGATGGCCGAATGGATCCAGCTGGTGGCCACCGAGCAGTGGATGTTCCTGCTGCTGTTCAACGTGTGTCTTCTGCTGCTGGGCATCTTCATCGAGCCGCTGCCGGCGATGCTGCTGTCGGCTCCGCTGTTCCTGCCGCTGGCCAAGCACTTCAACATGGACATGGTGCACGTCGGCGTGGTCATGACCGCCAATCTGGCGATCGCGCTATACACGCCACCGGTGGGCGGCACGTTGTTCGTCGCCGCCAAGCTGGCGCATGCCGGCATCGGCGAAATCACCCGGCACCTGTGGCCGCTGATGGCCGCCACCTTCAGCGTGGTGCTGCTGATCACCTATTTCCCATGGCTGTCGCTGTGGTTCCCGCGTTTCCTGCAAAACTGGTAGGTGTCATGCTGGCCCTCGTCGTCGAATTCCGCATCAAGCCCGAACATGCCGCCGACTTTGCGCTGGCGATCGAAGACAACGCGCGGCAGTCGCGCGACACCGAACCCGGTTGCCGCCAGTTCGACGTCTGCCGCGACCCGGCCGACGCGTCGCTGTTTTTCCTGTATGAGTTGTACGACGACGAGGCTGCGATCCAGGCGCACCTGAGAAGTGCGCACTTCCTGCAGATGGACCAGCGCAGCGCGGCCTGGGTGCAAGACAAGAAGGTCAGCAAGCTGCAGCGCACGGCGCCTTGATGCCGTGCCCGGCCTGGCCCGAGCTGATTGGATTCACTGCGACTGCAGGATGCGCCGCCCGGTGGCCTGCTGCACCGGCCGGGCGTTCATCGGGTAGATGCGCGCGAACAGCTCCAGTTGCTCGGCCGACACCGACACCGGATGGCGCATCACCACCCACTGCACACCTTCTGAACACGGCGGCGTGGTGAGCGAACCCATGTAGGTGTAGTAGCGGCGGTCGACGGGCAGGATCTCGCTGGGGTCCAGCATCACCCGCGCCGCGGTTTCTTCATGACGTTCCAGCGGCAGGTTGTTCCACACCTGCTGCACGGCGGGCTGGGCTTCGCCCTTGTCCAGCAGCACGGCCACCACGGCCAGTTTGCCCTGGTCGTCCTTGTGCACCAGGTGCACCGACATCTCGAACTGGCGGCCGTCGATGCGTTCTTCCGACGGCCGGTGGAAGTGCATCTGCACCAGCTCGAAGCGCTTGCCACCCAATTCGATGTGATTGCCCGACGCCAGGTTGGCCTGCACGGTGTGGCCGTTGTCGATGACACCGAAGCGGCTGCCCTGGTAGGCAAACTTCACCGGTTCAAGGTCCACCGCCAGGCCGCCGCGGATGTCGATGGGGCTTTGACGCTGGCCGCTGCCGCAGAGCTTGAACTCGGGTCTCAGGCCGCCCCAGGTCTGCGGACCGGCCGGGCCCTGGTAGGCCCAGTGCGGCTCGGCGCCGTGCGCACCGACACCGGCGCTGGCAGCCGCAGCCGACGGCGCACGGGCTTTGCCCACCACGGTGCGCCGCGGCCCTTCAGCGGCTGCAGGACCCAGCGAGGTCTTGGCCACGATGCGCACGTCCAGCGGGCCTGCGGCGCCTGCGCTGGTCTTCACGCCAGACAGCTTGCCGGCCAGGCGCTGGCGCAGCTGCTCCAACGGGTCCGCTGGCGTGGCGGCGGAAGCCCCAGAAGCCGGCCGGGCCGGAGCGTCCGGCGCATCGGTCGTGTCCACGAGTTTGGTGGTCTTGGACGCACCCTTCATGGGCTTGAGCAGCGGCATGTCGGCCATGGCCAGTGAACCGACGACCAGCAGGCCCAGTGCCAGCATCACGTGCGCGCCTGCGGCGCGGCACAGGCGGGCCGGAGTTGTAAGGTACGAAGGCAATTGCACGGGGCAGGCAGGACTCATGGATCGGGCTCCTGGCCCGGTTATCGGCAGCCTCAGCCCAGGACTTGACCACTGTCCAGCCGCGGCTTCACCCACAGCCACGCGCCGATGCCCACAGCCAGCATGCCGGCCGAGGTGAGCGCCAGCGCCAGCGTCGAATGCATCACCAGCGGCGCCAGCACACCCGCCACTGCGGCATTGGCCAGGCTGCCCACACAGGCCTGCACCGAAGACGCGGTGCCGCGCCGGTCGGGCGCCTGGTCCAGCGCCATGATCGTGACCACCGGCACCATCAGCGCCCAGCCGAAGGAAAACACCGCAATGGGCAACATGGCCCAGGCCGGGTGAGCGTCGAACGCCAGGTTCAGCAGCACGTTGACCAGCGTCGTCACGAGCATGATCACGAAGCCATGGCGGATCTGGTGCCGCGGTTTGATGCGCCCGGCCAGCCGCCCCGACAGCAAGGCGCCACCCATCATGCCGCCGATGGACAGCACGAAAAACCAGAAGAACTGCGTCGGCGCCAGCTGCAGGTGTTCGCCCAGGAACACGGGCGCCGACAGCACGTACAGGAACATGCCGTTGAAGGGCACGCCGCTGGCAAAGACAAGGGCCACGAAGCGCCCGTTTTTTGCCAACTGCACATAGCCCCGCAGCAGCGGCCCGGCCCTGAACAGCTGTCGGCCCGACGGCGGCAGCGTCTCGGGCAGCCAGCGCCAATTGGCCACCAGCAGCGCCAGCCCCAGCACAGCCAGCAGCCAGAAGATCGAATGCCAGTCGGCCCATTCGAACAGCAGGCCGCCAATCATGGGCGCCACCGCCGGCGCAATGCCGAAGAAGATGGTCACCTGCGACATCATGCGCTGGGCGTCGGCGGGTGCGTAGAGGTCGCGGATGATGGCGCGCGAGACCACCATGCCCACACCCGCCGACGCGCCCTGCAGCGCCCGAAAGAACACCAGCGTGCCGATGGAATCGCTGAGTGCACAGCCCACCGAAGCCAGCGTGAACACCGCCACGCCCACCAGCACCACCGGCCGGCGGCCCAGGCTGTCGGCCAGCGCGCCGTGGAACAGGTTCATGACCGCAAAACCGAGCAGGTAGCTCGACAGCGTCTGCTGCATCTGCACCGGCGTGGCGCCGATGGCCGAGCCGATGCCGGCAAACGCCGGCAGGTAAGTGTCGATGGCAAACGGCCCGATCATGCCCAGGCAGGCCAGCAGCAGCGCCAGCGTCCAGCGCCGGCCCGGCCACAGAGTAGAAGCGTCGGGGATCATCGAAGGGGCAAACCGTGCAGTCTAGTGGCCACGCGAGAACGGTGCTTCAATGCAGGTCATGAACCTGTTGCGCAGACGATCCCTCATTTCTGCAGCCGCTGCAGCCGCTGCAGCCACTGCTGGCGCGCTTGCCGCCACGCTGGGCACACCGGCCCTGGCCAGTTCCCGCCGCGCACTCGTGGCCATGACCGACGGCCCTTTCTACCCGCCGCGCAGCTGGCGCGACAAGGGCCCGCTGGCTGGCGACTGGGACGCCGATCTCACCCGGGTGCAGCGCGGCGGCCGTGTGCTCACCGCACGCGGCGAACACCTGGGCCTGCAACTGCGCGTGGTCGACACGCAGGGCCGGATGATCGACGACGCCGAGACCGAGTTCTGGCAGTGCGACACACTGGCCCAATACCGCCACCCCGACGTGGCCCTGCCGGCGGGTCGCTACGACGAGGGCTTCCAGGGCTTTGGCGCCCTGCGCAGCGGCAAGGACGGGGCACTGAGCCTGCGCACCATCAAGCCCGTGCCCTACCCGGGCCGCACGCCGCACATCCACATCAAGCTGCGCCACCCCGCGTTTGGCGAACTGACCTCGCAGCTGTTCCTGGCCGGCGACAGCGGCAATGGGGGGGACTTCCTGTGGCGCCGTGTGCCGCAGGCCGACCGCGCGGCGATGGAACTGGTGCTGCAGGCCGCACCCGCCGACAGCGGGCTGCGCTGGACGGCACAGCACACGCTGGTGGTGCCGGCCTAGACACGTTGTGTGCTGCTGAAAAAGTGTGAAGCAAACCGATAGGCCGGATTCTGTGCGGCAGGCCTGTTGCCAGAGCCCGCCGTGACCGCCATTCCTCTGGGCCGAAAGTCACCTTTCGGCTCGGTGCTACCTACCCGCACACTCCCCGGGCCAGGTCAATGTGTGCCTACTTGGTATTGCTGCGCGTAGAGATTGCCCGTTTCACCCGTTGCGGGGCTTTGCCCCGCGACGGGTGGCTGCTTGGACCGTGCTTGCGCACGGCGCCCCGCGGCAAGCCGCGTGGCACTGTCGGCTTGCGCCGCCAGTCCGCAGAACACCCATCATCGGGACCCCACAACGACTCGTCTCTGTTGCTCTGATCCTCACCTCACGGTGGACAGCCGTTAGCTGCTACGCCGCCCTGCGCAGTCCGGACCTTCCTCCAGTGCCGTGTTTCCACGATCGCACCAGCGGCGGTCTGGTCTGCTTCACGGGGTGGATTATCGCTTGATGGCTGGCGCCGGCGAGACGTTCAGATCGACATGCGCGCCTTCACGCCATCAGCCGTCATGCCCGCGCCGCGCCCGCGCATCACCACTTCGCCACGTTCCATCACCAGGTACTGGTCGGCCAGCTCTTCGGCAAAGTCGTAGTACTGCTCCACCAGCACGATGGCCATTTTCTGGCCGTTCATGCCACGGTCGGCCAGCATGCGCAGCACGCGGCCGATGTCCTTGATGATGCTGGGCTGGATGCCTTCGGTGGGTTCGTCCAGCATCAGCAGCCTGGGGCCGGCGGCCAGGGCGCGGGCGATGGCCAGCTGTTGCTGCTGGCCACCCGACAGATCACCGCCGCGGCGCTTGATCATCTGCTTGAGCACGGGAAACAGCTCGAACAGCTCGGGCGGGATGGCCGTGCCGCCCGGCCGCGAAGCCAGGCCCATGCGCAGGTTGTCTTCCACCGTCAGGCGGCCGAAGATCTCGCGCCCCTGCGGCACGTAGCCCGTGCCCAAACGCACACGGTCATACGACGTGGCCTTGGTGATGTCGGTGCCGCCGAGCGCGATGCGCCCGGCCTTCACGGGCACCACGCCCATCAGACTTTTCAGCAGCGTCGTCTTGCCCACGCCATTGCGCCCCAGGATGACCGTGACTTCGCCGACCCGGGCTTCCAGCGACACATTGCGCAGGATGTGCGAACCGCCGTAGTACTGGTTGAGCCCCTCGACCTGCAGGAGGGCCTTGACCTCGGGGTCAGCGTCCAAGGTAGACCTCGACCACTTTCTGGTTGTTCTGCACGTCGCTCAGCAGCCCCTCGGCCAGCACGCTGCCTTCGTGCAGCACGGTCACCTTCTTGCGGCCTTCTGTCAGCTGGTCGACAAACTTCATGTCGTGCTCCACCACCACCAGCGAGTGTTGGCCCTCCAGCGTGAGGAAGAGCTCGGCGGTGCGCTCGGTTTCTTCGTCGGTCATGCCGGCCACGGGTTCATCCAGCAGCAGCAGCTTGGGCTCTTGCGCCAGCAGCATGCCGATCTCCAGCCACTGCTTCTGGCCGTGGCTCAAGAGGCCCGCCGTGCGCTGTGCTTCGGCCTTCAGGTGGATCAGCGTCAGCAAATCACCCAGTTTGTCCAGTTGCTCGCCGCTGAGGCGCGAAAACAGGCCCGCGCGCACGCTGCGGTCGTTGCGCAGATTGAGTTCGAGGTTCTCGAACACGCTGAGCTGTTCATAGACCGTGGGTTTCTGGAACTTGCGGCCCACGCCCACTTGCGCGATGTCGGGTTCGTTCAGGCGCAACAGGTCGATGTTGCTGCCGAAGAAGACCTTGCCCGAGTCGGGCCGGGCCTTGCCGGTGATGCAGTCCATCATCGTCGTCTTGCCCGCGCCGTTGGGGCCGATGATGCAGCGCAGTTCGCCCACATCGATGGTCAGGCTCAGCTTGTTCAGCGCCTTGAAGCCGTCGAAGCTGACGGTCACGTCCTGCAGGTACAGCGCCACGCCCTGCGTGAAGACCACTTCGCCGGCGCTCAGAGGGCGACCGAAACCACCGCCCTTGCCGGCCGTGGCCGATCGCTGTTCGTAGGCCGCACGCGCCTGCGCGCCGGCTGCCATCAATTCGGGCGTCATGCCTGATCCGCCGAAGCGCGCTTGCGCAGCTTGCGGTACAGGCCCAGCAGGCCCTGCGGCAGGAACAGCGTCACCGCGATGAACAGCGCGCCCAGGAAAAACAGCCAGAACTCGGGAAAGGCCACGGTGAACCAGCTTTTTGCACCGTTGACGAAGAAGGCGCCGATGATCGGCCCGATGAGCGTGCCGCGCCCGCCCACGGCGGCCCAGATGGCAATCTCGATGCCGGCCGCTGGGCTCATCTCGCTGGGATTGATGATGCCCACCTGCGGCACGTACAGCGCACCAGCCACGCCGCACATCACGGCGCTGAGTGTCCAGATGGCCAGCTTGTAGGCGATGGGGTCGTAGCCGCTGAACATGACCCGCGTCTCGGCGTCGCGGATGGCCTGCAGCACACGCCCGGCCTTGCTGCCCACGATGGCTCGCGACATCAGGAAAAAGCCCACCAGCGTGAGGCCGCTCAACACGAACAGCAGCACCTTCATGTTCTGCGTGATCGGCGCGCCCAGGATGCGCTTGAAGTCGGTGAAGCCGTTGTTGCCGCCGAATCCCGTTTCATTGCGGAAGAACAGCAGCATGGCGGCAAAGGTCAGCGCCTGCGTGATGATGCTGAAGTACACACCCTTGATGCGCGAGCGAAAGGCGAAGTAGCCGAACACGAAGGCCAGCAGACCCGGCACCAGCACCACCAGCGCCATCTGCGCGATGAAGCTGTCGCTCAGCGCCCAGGCCCAGGGGAATTCCTTCCAGTCCAGGAAGACCATGAAGTCGGGCATGTGGCTCTTGTACTGCCCGTCGGTGCCGATCTGGCGCATCAGGTACATGCCCATGGCATAACCCCCCAGCGCAAAGAACAGGCCGTGGCCCAGGCTCAGGATGCCGGTGTAGCCCCAGATCAGGTCCATGGCCAGCGCGCAGATGGCGTAACACAGGATCTTGCCGAAGAGGCTGACGTAGAAGTCGCTCAGGTGCAGCACATGCCCCTCGGGCACAGCAAGATTCATCAGCGGCACCACCACCGCGACCACGATCACCGCAACCAGCACCCCAGTCCAGAACCGCGCCCCAAGCGGCAGCCGCGGGCCCGGCTCTGCCGGACCGCTGGGTGCGCCCCCCTGGGGGGGAGCGCCGGAGGCGCTACGGGGGGGGATCATGCCTCGCGGCCCTTCAAGGCAAAGATGCCCTGCGGTCTTTTCTGGATGAAGACGACGATGAAGCCCAGCACCATGATCTTGGCCAGCACCGCACCCTGCCAGCCTTCGAGCAGTTTGTTCAGCACGCCCAGGCCCAGGCCCGCGTAGACCGTGCCCGCCAGCTGCCCCACGCCGCCCAGCACCACGACCAGGAAGCTGTCGACGATGTAGCCCTGGCCCAGGTCGGGCCCCACGTTGCCCACCTGGCTGAGCGCGCAGCCCGCCAGGCCCGCGATGCCCGCGCCCAGCGAAAAGGCATAGGTGTCCACACGTGCGGTGTTCACGCCCACGCAGGCGGCCATGCGGCGGTTCTGCGTCACGCCGCGCACGAACAGGCCCAGGCGCGTGCGGCTGATCAGCAGCGCAACGCCGGCCAGCACCAGCATCGCAAACACGACGATGGCGATGCGGTTGTAGGGCAGCGTCAGGTTGGGCAGCACCTGCAGGCCGCCCGACAGCCAGGCCGGGTTTTCGACACCGACGTTCTGCGCACCGAAGATCGTGCGCACCAGCTGCATCAGGATCAGGCTGATGCCCCAGGTGGCCAGCAGGGTTTCCAGCGGCCGGCCGTACAACCAGCGGATCACGCTGCGTTCCAGCACCGCGCCCACCAGCGCGGCGGCCAAGAAGCTGGCCGGGATGGCGGCCAGGATGTACCAGTCAAAGGCGTCCGGAAGCCAGGCCCTGAACAGGTTCTGCACCAGATAGGTGGCATAGGCGCCGATCATCATCAGCTCACCGTGCGCCATGTTGATGACGCCCATCAGGCCGTAGGTGATGGCCAGGCCCAGCGCCACCAGCAGCAGGATGCTGCCCAGGCTGATGCCCGAGAACATCACGCCCAGGCGTTCACCCCAGGCCAGGCGCGACTGCACCTTGGCCAGCGATGCCGAGATGGCGGACTTCACTTCGGCGTCGGTTTCCGAGGCCAGTTTTTCGATCAGCAGCGATCGTGTGGCCGGTTGTTCGCTGTCGGCCAGCAGTTGTGCCGCCGCCAGCCGCTTGGCCTTGTCGGCGGACGAAATCATCACGGCGGCTCGCAAGATCTCGAGGCGGGCTTTCAGGCCGGCGTCCCTTTCGGCAGCGATGGCCTTTTCGATGACCACCAGATTGCCTTCGTCGGCACCGTCGCGCAGGTCATCGATGGCTTTGGCGCGCACGGCGGCGTCGGGCGAGAACAGCTTCAGCGCCGCCAGTGCGGCTTCGAACTCGCGCCGCACACGGTTGTTGTTGACCACGTCTTCGGCGTCGGCCGGCAGCGTGGCGGCCACGCCGCTGGCGGCTTCGGTGACGGTGTCGCCGCGCACGATGTAGGCCTTGCCCCCGGCCACTTTCACCTCGTCGGCCAGCAGGGCCTCCAGCAGCGGCCCCAGCGCCGGGTCGACGGCGGCCACAACTTCACTCAAGGCGGCGATGCGGTCTTCGCTCTCACCGTCGGCAATGCGGGCAGCCTGTTCGGTGGTCAGCCCAAACGCCGCCAGCGGCGCCACGGCAAGAAACAGGCACAACAACAGACGGTAAACCACTGATCAACATCCGGTTGGGCCAAACGGGCGGCATCGACAGATGCCGCCCCCATCAGGCGGACACCGCGGAACCGGCTTCGCCGGGCCGCTGGCGTCGCCCCCCTGGGGGGTGCGGCCGCCAGGCCGCTCCGGGGAGGGGTTACTTCGACGGCACGTTCTTCTTGCCCTTGTTTTCGGTGATGTAGTCGCTCCAGGGGTCGGCCACGACCGGGCCCTTGGTCTTCCACACCACGTTGAACTGACCGTCGGCCTTGATCTCGCCGATGAACACCGGCTTGTGCAGGTGGTGGTTTTCCTTGTCCATGGTGCTGACGAAGCCACCCGGCGCCTTGAAGGTCTGGCCGGCCATGGCGGCGATGACCTTGTCGGTGTCGGTGCTCTTGGCCTTGGTCACCGCCTGCGCCCACATGTGGATGCCGATGTAGGTGGCTTCCATCGGGTCGTTGGTCAGCGGACGGTCCTTGTGGCCGGCGATGCCCTTGGCCTTGGCGTAGGCGGTCCACTTGCTGACAAATTCGGCGTTGGCCGGGTTCTTCAGGCTCATGAAGTAGTTCCACGCGGCCAGGTGGCCCACCAGCGGCTTGGTGTCCACGCCGCGCAGTTCTTCTTCACCCACGCTGAAGGCCACCACGGGCACGTCAGTCGCCTTCAAGCCCTGGTTGCCCAGCTCCTTGTAGAACGGCACGTTGCTGTCGCCGTTGATGGTGGACACGACGGCGGTCTTCTTGCCTTCGCCAGCAAACTTCTTGATCTTGGCGATGATGGTCTGGTAGTCCGCATGGCCGAAGGGGGTGTACTCCTCGATGATGTCGGCGTCCTTGATGCCCTTGGCATTCAGGAAGGCTCGCAGGATCTTGTTGGTGGTGCGCGGGTACACGTAGTCGGTGCCCAGCAACACAAAGCGCTTGGCGCTACCGCCGTCCTTGCTCATCAGGTATTCGACGGCGGGAATGGCCTGCTGGTTGGGCGCTGCACCCGTGTAGAAGACGTTCTTGCTGAGCTCTTCACCTTCGTACTGCACCGGGTAGAACAGCAGCGCGTTGGTGCTCTCGAACACCGGCAGCACACTCTTGCGCGACACGCTGGTCCAGCAACCGAAGACCGCGGCCACCTTGTCCTGGCTGATCAGCTGCTTGGCCTTTTCAGCGAACAGCGGCCAGTTGGAGGCCGGGTCGACGACCACCGCCTCGATCTTCTTGCCCAGCACGCCGCCCTTGGCGTTGATCTCGTCGATGGCCATCAGCGCCACGTCCTTGAGCACGGTTTCGCTGATGGCCATGGTGCCGCTCAGCGAATGCAGCACGCCGACCTTGATCGTCGCCTGGGCGCTGGCCAGGCTGCTGTAGCCCAGCGCGGCCAGCGCCAGGGTCATGGCGGTGAGGGTCTTGCCGGCTTGGTTGCCGAATGCACGGCGTGTGGTGGTCATGGGTTCTCGCTCCTGGGTGATGGGGAAGTGACGGGAAAGTGACGGGAAAGTGATGGGGGGTGTGATCGGGCGGGCTGACTTCAGCGGGTGGACGATGCGTTCAGCTCCGCAAGTGCAGCTTAGGCAGGGCAGCGCCGTGCGGAAATACGCCGTCTGGCGTACAGGCATGCGGCCGGTGCGGGTGCAGCGCCTAGACTGCGGCGGTGTTGAAAAAACCCGCCCTCCCGTCCATGCCCATTGCCTCGCGGCGCTTGCGGACCCCAACGCTGTGCGCCTGCCAGGCCCTGGCGCTGGCCCTGGCCTTGGCGCTGCTGCTGCCCGCAACCGCCCAAGCACAGCTGCTGCCGCCCACTCTGCCCACGCTGGATGGCCTGCCACGGCCCAACGCACCGCCAGCAGAAATGGGGCCGGTCGTGCCCGCGCGTGTGCAACGCTGGCGGCAGGAAGCCAAGGCGCTGGAGTACGGCGAAGGCGTTCCGCGCGATGCCGTGGCCGCGGCCCAGCTGTACTGCCGCGCCGCGCGCCACGGCGACGCCGAATCGCAGTACAGCCTGGCCTGGATGATGACCAACTCGCGTGGCATCGAACGCAACGAGGCCGAAGCCGCGCACCTGTTTGCCGCCGCCGCCGAACAAGGCTACGAACAGGCCAAGAACATCCTGGCGCGCATGGGCGAACCGCGCGGCGCGCCGCCGCCTTGCCTGCGGCCGCCAGAAGAAGATCGCATCGCCGTCGCGCCAACCCCGGTGCCGGCCAGACCCGTGCCCGGCGCACGTCCACCCGGCCAGCCGATGCTGCTGTCCGTGCCGCCGCCGCCCAACGCGCCTGAGCCCATCGTGCGCTTTGTCAACCTGGTGGCCCCCGAGTACAAACTGCAGCCGCACCTGGTGCTGTCCATCATCGCCACCGAGTCCAACTTCGATGCCTCGGCGGTGTCGCCCAAAGACGCACATGGCCTGATGCAGCTGATCCCGGCCACGGCCTCGCGTTTTGGCGTGCGCAACATCCGGGACCCGGTGCAGAACATCCGCGGCGGCATGGCCTACTTGCGCTGGCTGATGGCTCGCTTCGAGGGCGACGTGCGCCTGGTGGCCGCCGCCTACAACGCAGGCGAAGGGGCGGTCGAGCGTTACCTGGGTGTGCCGCCCTATGCCGAGACGCGCCTGTATGTGCTGAAGATCCGCGCCGGCATGGCCGGGCAGACACAGCACCCCTTCGACTCAACGGCGGCCGAACCTTCACCGGTGTTGCCGCTGATCCGCAACGCGGCCAAGAACGCGACGGTGGGCTTGCCCACCTTTCGCCAGTAGCGCCAGGCCCGTCATTCAGCCACTGGCGTCAGGACCGGCCCAGTCGGCCATCAGGCCATCCGGCACACGCTTGGTGTGGCCTGGGGATGCGGCGCGAAGCGGGGTGCCCAGGCTGATCCAGCCCACCAGCGTTTCGCCAGGCGCGCAGAACGCGGCCACGACGTTGGGGGACCGCACCTTGGACCCGGACAGCATCTTGCCGCCGTAGCCCAGCGCGTGCGCAGCGGTCAGCAGGTGAGTCACGGCACCACCCACGGCCATCCACTGTTCATGGCCAGGCGCCAGCGGATGGCCCAGGTCGATGCGCGCCAGCACCGCCAGAGTGACCGGCGCGCGCAGGGCACGCTCACGGTCCAGCGCCGCCGCAGCCTCGGCCTTGCCCAATTCGACGGCGGCCCGTTCCAGCAGGTCGGCGAAGGCCAGGCGCTGTGCGCCGCGGATGATGGCAAAACGAAAGGGCACCAGGCCGCCGTGGTCGGGGGCACGCAATGCCGCCAGCAGCATGACTTGCAGCGCCGCATCGTCAGGCCCGGGTTCGCCCAGGTGCTTGGGCCCCAGCGAATAGCGGCCGAGCAGCACGCCGAGTGCGGTGGTGTCCATATGGGCCCTGTGACTTGGGGAAGCGGGGTCAGAAGGCAGGCGCGCCGTGACGACAATCGGCTGCCGACGATCGTGGGCCGCACCCCACGGTCATCAGCACTGTTGCCAGACGATCACAGCAGGCCCGCGCTGCGCGCTGCCGACTCCAGGCCCTTGTAGTTTTCTGGTCGGGTGGGGACATAGCGCGTGGCGCGGTTGAGCGTCAGGATTTCCTTGTGCGCCGGGTTGGCCGGGTCCAGCGCCAACAAGGCCTTCTGCAGCCGGTCGCGCAGATCGGCCGGCATGTCGGCATGCACCGACCAGTTGTAGTTGAAGTAGGGCGGCGTGGTGTAAAAAACGTCCACGGCCTTGGTGTCGACCCGGTTCTCGGCCACGAACTTGCGCCACACCGTGATGTCCAGCGCCGCCGCATCGACCTTGCCGCTGACCACGCTGGCGATGGTGGCGTCGTGGGCGCCGCTGTAGGCGATGCGCTTGAAGTCCTTTTCAGGGTCAAGCCCGGCCTGCAGCAAGAAGCTGCGCGGCATCAGGTGGCCCGAGGTGCTGCTTTGTGAACCGAAGCTGATTTGTTTGCCCTTCATGTCGGCCAAGCTCTTGATGCCGGAGTCGGTCTTGGAGATGAAGACCGACTGGAACCTGGTGTCTTCTTCGCGCTGCGCCAGCGGCACGATCTTGCCGCCCGAGCGCAGGCTGGCCTGCACAAACGTGAAGCCGCCAAACCACACCACGTCAACCTTCTTGTTGACCAGGGCCTCCACCGCCGCCGGGTAGTCGTTGACGGGTGTGAACTCGACCTTCACGTTCAAGGTTTTTTCAAGGTAGCTGGCCAAAGGTGTGAACTTGCGCACCTGTTCCGTGGCCGCCTCTTCCGGGATGGTGGTGATGCGCAGGACCTGCTGAGCCTGGGCGCCGAGGGCCACAAGCGCGATGGAAGCGACCAAGCCGATACGGCGCGCCCAATGCGCAAGCTGGGTCGTGGGGGTCATGGAAGTCATTGGCACCGTCTCCTGGATGTGGAAGTGATCATTGGATCATGCCAGCCAAGTTCAGGGCGGGTTCAGCTCGCGCACACGCTGCATGGCCATGGCCGCGGCGGCGGTGCGCGTTTCGACCCCCAGCTTTTCGTACACCCGCTCCAGATGCTTCTTGACCGTGGCCGGGCTGCTGCCCAGGATGTCGCCGATGTCGCGGTTGGTCTTGCCCTTGGCCACCCAGTACAGCACTTCGCTTTCGCGCAGCGTCAGGCCGAAGGCCAGCATGGTGGCTTCAACCGTGGCGGCGTCGCTCACTTCCCGCAGCACGATGAGCCAGTCTTCGTCCACCGTGCGGCCTTGCAGTGTGGCCACCAATTGCCGCAACTTGCCTGCAACCAGCCCGGCGGTGGACAGCGGCCGCACCTCGCGGCCCTGCTCGGCCTGCAGCAGCCAGGTCAACAGCGCGGCGGGCACCTGGTCAGGCAGGCTGTCGAAGTAGATGGGCAACCAGCGCCGCGCCAGCGGTGTCTGCCACACCAGCCGCGCATGGCCGCCCTGCAGCCGCACGGCGATGGTGGCGTGGCCATAGGCGTCCAGCGCGTTGCGCGCCTGCCGCGCCTGGCGGGCGGCCAGCATGTGCACGGCCATGCGCGCCAGCACCTCAGGCGCCCGGATGGGCTTGGTGACGTAGTCCACGCCGCCGGCTTCAAAGGCCGCCAGCACGTGCTCGGTGTCGGTGAGGCCGGTCATGAAGATGATCGGAATGTGCGCCGTTTCCGGTCCGGCCTTCAGGCGGCGCGCCACTTCGAAGCCGTCGATGCCAGGCATCACCGCATCGAGCAGCACGATGTCGGGGTCGGCCTGTGCCGCCCGAAGCAGCGCGCTGCTGCCGTCGGTGGCCACCAGCACGGTGTAGCCGGCGGCGTCCAGCGCGTCGTGCAGCACGGCCAGGTTGTCGGGCACGTCGTCGACGATCAACACCAGGCCGGCGCTGCGCGGGTTGGCCAGGTCGATGGCGTGGCGCACCGGGTCAGGTGGGCTGAGCGTGGGCAAGGGCATGTTGAATCACCGGTGTCATGCGATCGAACTGGAAGTTGTGCGCCAGCGTGCGCAGCGGCGCCAGCCAGGCGGCGGTGTCGGGGCGGTTGGTCTCGATCTGGTCGAGCAGTTTGTGCACACCGCGCGGATAGCCCAGGCTCACCACCTCGTGCAGCGCCTGAAGCTGTTCACGCGTGGGACGCGGTGCATTGGCCGGGACCGCAGCCGATGGCGGCGCAGACCGCGCAGACGGCGCAGACGGCCCAGACGGCCCAGACGGCGTGGTAAGCCACTGCAGCGCCAGCTTCGTGCCCAGCCAGTCCAGCAGTTCGTCAAAGCGCACGGGCTTGGTGACGAAGTCGGCGGCACCGATGCCGGCGTCGTTGTCTTGCCCCTTGTCGAAGGCATTGGCCGACACGATGGCCACCGGCGCGCTGCTCAGCTGCAGGCGGCGCAGGGTGCGGACGGTTTCCCAGCCGTCGATGCCGGGCATGGCCAGGTCCATCAGGATGGCGTCGACGCTGTTCTCGGCCAGCAGGCCCAGCGCGGCGGTGCCCGAACCGGCTTCCAGCACCTCGAAGCCCAGTGCCTGCAGCCGGCGCGCCAGCAGCGTGCGGTCCACCTCTTCGTTGTCCACCACCAGGATGCGGCGGCGCACACCGGCATAACCCGCCCGCGGTGCGGTGGGCTTGGGCGCGCTGACACCGCGCAACTCGGGCAAGAACAGGCGGATGCGAAAGAGCGTGCCCGCGCCTTGCTCTTCGCTCGCACCCGCCAGGGCCGTGCGCGAAGACACCGTCATCTCGCCACCCATCAGGTCGGTCAGCATCTTGGCAATCGTCAGGCCCAGGCCGGTGCCACCCGCGCCGCTGCCGGCCGGTGCGTGGCCCGCCTGGGCCGAATGGGCGCCGCGCGAGAAGGGCTCGAAGATGCGTTCGATGTCGGCCGGCGCGATGCCCGGGCCGGTGTCTTCGATCTCGAACACCGCCATGTCGCGCACATGCGCGGCGCGGAAGATCACGCGCCCGCTCTGCGTGAACTTGACCGCGTTGCCCAGCACGTTGATGAGAATCTGCGTCAGCCGCCGCTCATCCGCCCGCACCAGCTGCGGTGCGCCGTCCACGTCGTGCTCGAAGCGCAGGCCCTTGCTCACGGCCTGCAGCTCGAACAGCTGCACGATCTGCTGCAGGTTCTCGCGCAGGCGCATGGGCCGCGGTTCCAGGGCCAGCCTGCCGCCTTCGATGCGCGCGATGTCCAAGGTGCCTTCGATCAGGCTCAGCAGGTGCTCGCCGCCGCGGCGGATGACGCCCACGCTTTGCTTGCGGTGCGGCGGCATGGCCGGGTCTTCGTCCAGCAGCTGCGCGTAGCCCAGGATGCTGTTCAGCGGCGTGCGCAGCTCGTGGCTGATGGCGCTGATGTAGCGCGTCTTGGCCTGGTTGGCGGCCTCCGCAGAGCGTCGGGCGTCATCTGCAGCCTGTTTGGCCCGTTGCAGTTCTTCGTCGGTGCGGGCGTGCGACTCGATTTCTTTCACCAGCGCTTCGGTCTGGCGGTTGCTTTCTTCCTGCGCCACCCGGCGGCTGATCTGCGTCAGCACCAGCCACCAGCCGATGACACCACCCACCAGCAGCAGCGCGCAGTAGGCCTTGATGAAACCGGCACGCAGCGCGGGGCCGGCGCTGGCCAGGTCGGGTTCGGCCAGCTGCCGCAGTTCAAGCTGGTACAGCATGACCAGCAAGGCGCCCAGGGCTGGCGCCACCAGGGCCATCAGCATCAGGTAGCGGCCCAGGCCGGTGTCCAGTTGCGGCCACCAGGCGCGGGGCGTCAGGCGCTGCAGCAAGGCATTGAACTGAACGCGGGCGCGGGCTTCTTCGGGCTTGCACAGGTCGTGGCAACGGGCGTCGAGTGAACAGCACAGGCTGCAGATGGGACCGCCATAGGCGGGGCACTGCGCCATGTCCTCACCCTCGTATTCACGTTCGCAGATGACGCAGTGGCGCTGCAGTTGGGCGCCCAGGTAGGCCCCCGGTTCGCTGCGGCGTGCGATGTAGTAGCGGCCTTTCGTTCCCCAGGCGATCAGCGGCGCTGCGACAAAGGCGACCACCATGGCAATCACCGCCGAAAAGGCCTGCGCCATGGGCCCGAACACGCCCAGCCAGGCCAGCATCGACAGCACCGAAGCCAGGCCCATCGCGCCCACGCCCACCGGGTTGATGTCGTACAGGTGCGCACGCTTGAACTCCACACCTTTCGGCGACAGGCCCAGCGGCTTGTTGACCACCAGGTCGGCCACCACGGCCATGATCCAGCTGATGGCGATGTTGCTGTACAGGCCCAGCACACCGCCGATGGCCTTGAAGACCTCCAGCTCCATCAGCATCAGCGCGATCAGCGTGTTGAACACGACCCACACCACGCGCCCCGGGTGGCTGTGCGTGACGCGCGCGAAGAAGTTGCTCCAGGCCAGGCTGCCGGCATACGCATTCGTGACGTTGATCTTGAGCTGGCTGACGACCACCAGCGCCATGGTTGCTGCCACCGCCCAGCCGTAGTGCGGGAAAACCAGTTCGTAGGCCGCCAGGTACATCTGGTTGGGGTCCACAGCACGGTCGGCCGGCACGGCAAGGCTCAGTACCAGGTAGGCCAGCAAGGCGCCGCCCAACATCTTCAGCACGCCGGGCACCACCCAGCCCGGGCCGCCGACCAGCACGCCGGCCCACCAGCGCCAGCGGTTGGCGGCCGTCTTCTCGGGCATGAAACGCAAGTAGTCCACCTGCTCGCCCATCTGCGTGATGAGCGCCACGCCGACCGTCAAAGCGCCGCCGAAGAGCAAGGGATTGAAGCTGTCGCCCTGGCCGTTTTCACCGGCGTAGCCACGCAGGTCGTTGATCAGCGTGGGATGGGCCTGGAAGACGTAGACGTAGGGCACCACCAGCAGCACCAGCCAGACCGGCTGCGTCCAGACCTGGAAGCGGCTGATCATGGTCACGCCGTGGGTCACCATGGGAATGACCACCAAGGCACTGATCAGGTAGCCCCAGGCCGGCGGAATGTCGAATGCCAGCTCCAGCGCGTAGGCCATGATGGCCGCTTCCAGCGCGAAGAAGATGAAGGTGAAGCTGGCGTAGATCAGCGACGTGACGGTGCTGCCGATGTAGCCGAAACCGGCGCCGCGTGTCAGCAGGTCGATGTCGAGGCCGTACCGCGCGGCGTAGATGCTGATCGGCAAGCCGGCCGCGAAGATGATGGCCGCTGTGGCCATGATGGCCCAGAAGGTGTTGATGAAGCCGAACTGCAGCAACAGCGTGGCACCCAGCGCTTCCAGCACCAGAAAACTGGCCGCGCCGCCCAGCGCGGTGTTCGCAATGCGCCATTCGCCCCATTTGCGAAACGACCTGGGCGTGAAACGCAGCGCGTAGTCTTCCAGCGTTTCGCTGGCCACCCAGGCGTTGTAGTCCCGGCGCACCTTGATGACGCGCTGCTGCGGCTGCGGGGTCTGGGGTGTGGCGGCGGCGGCTTCCATGCTGGCTGCTGCCCATGCAGATACCGAGCCAGTGGGTGCCCGATCGGGCCCCACCCAGGGTTAGCATGCTGGCACTCTCTGTGCTCAAGCAAGCCCCATGGACCTGACGCCGCGCGAAAAAGACAAGCTCTTGATCTTCACCGCCGGGCTGCTGGCTGAGCGCCGCAAGGCCCGCGGCCTCAAGCTCAACGTCCCGGAGTCCATCGCGCTCATCAGCGCCGCCCTCATGGAAGGCGCCCGCGACGGCAAGACCGTGGCGCAATTGATGAGCGAGGGCAAGACCGTGCTGGCTCGCGCCGACGTGATGGACGGCGTGGCCGACATCGTCACCGAAATCCAGATCGAGGCCACCTTTCCAGACGGCACCAAATTGGTGACCGTGCACCAACCCATTGCATGAGGACTGTCCCCATGAACAAGCTGCTGACGCTGGTCACCACACTGGTCACCACGCTGATCCCGTTGGTGGCAGCCGCCCATGAGGGCCACGGCCTGCCCGGCGCCAGCCATTGGCACGCCAGCGACACGCTGGGCCTGCTCCTGGTGGCCGTGCTGGCCGCCGGTGCCTGGATCATCGGCCGCAGAAAGTAGCCCGATGGTCCCCGGCGAACTCCTCATCGACGACGGCGAGCACCAGCTCAACCCTGGCCGCGACAAGACCACCGTCGTGGTCGCCAACAGCGGCGACCGGCCCATCCAGGTCGGCTCGCATTACCACTTCGCGGAGACCAACGCGGCACTGCTGTTCGACCGCCAGGCCGCGCGCGGCATGCGGCTGAACATCGCCAGCGGCACAGCCGTGCGCTTCGAGCCCGGCCAGGAACGCACCGTGACGCTGGTGCCGTATGGCGGCCGGCGGCAGATCTGGGGTTTTCGTGGTCTTGTGAACGGAGCCGTCTGATGTCGCGAACGATCGGCCGTCGCGCCTACGCCGAGATGTACGGCCCCACCGTGGGCGACCGCGTGCGCCTGGCCGACACGGGCCTCATCGTCGAGGTCGAAAAGGACTTCACGCTCAACGCCGGTGGCTACGGTGAAGAGGTCAAGTTCGGCGGCGGCAAGACCATCCGCGACGGTATGGGCCAGAGCCAGGTCGTCAACGGCCCAGGGCACCACGAAGCCCACGACTGCGTCATCACCAACGCGCTGATCATCGACACCTGGGGCATCGTGAAGGCCGACATCGGCATCAAGGGCTGCCGCATCGCCGCCATCGGCAAGGCCGGCAACCCGGACGTGCAGCCGGGCGT
>ENA-ORBV01001832-ORBV01001832.1-microbial-mat-metagenome-genome-assembly--contig:-NODE-1832-length-46373-cov-6.814260_pt1 | contig 46373 bp, 34 predicted proteins | sample MGYA00237777_ERZ505514 | MGnify/ENA primary metagenome ERZ505514 (study PRJEB26160, sample SAMN06269048) | microbial mat metagenome | isolation source: Oligotrophic lake microbial mat | place... | reverse complement strand
TTCAAGCAGAAGACGGCATACGAGATTCGCCTTAGTCTCGTGGGCTCGGAGATGTGTATAAGAGACAGGGACGGGGCGGGTTGCTGCGTGAATGCGTTGACAACGCCGCGCGGATTGACGACCGGAGCAGTGGGTGCCTGCGCGGTTAGCAGAGATGGAAGGAATAGACACACGACAACCCTGGTATGCATTCCACTGCTAACCCCGGACCGCGAAAAGGGTTTCGCTATACTGAAATTTCGTTGCCGCATATTCTTCAATGAGTTCCAATTCCGCCAGTTTGCCGGTCGCCGTTCCGCTCAACAATGTGGAAAACGACGCGAAGCGGGCTGGCTATCGAGCGCTGGCGTTACTGTCCTTCGCGCACTTCTTCATTGACTTGTATTCCAGCGGACTGAGTGCGTTTCAACCCATGTTAGTGGACAGGTTTGGCTTGAGTTTAGCGCAGGCGGGACTGTTAGCGGGGATCCTTATATTCTCGAGCTCGCTGATGCAGCCGGTTTATGGGATTTTGTCGGATAAATCGGGATCCCGGCTATTCACGGTTTTGGCGCCGGCGATGTCGGGGATATTTATTTCGTCGCTGGGGGTGGCGACCGGGTTTCCAATGCTGATCGCAATGGTGCTGCTGGGCGGGATTGGGATCGCTTCGTTTCACCCGCAGGCATCGGCGAACGCGACGGCGCGGATCCTTGAAAGCAAGTCCAAATGGATGGCGGTGTTCATTAGTTCGGGGACGTTTGGCATGGCGTTTGGGCCGGCGTTTTTCACGTTCCTGGCGGGGCGGTATGGGCTGGAGATGACGTGGGTGGGGGCGGCGCCGGGCGTGTTGGTCACGCTGCTATTGGCGGCGCGGTTTCGTTTGGCGCCCGTGACGCGGGAGACCTCGAACCATTTTGACTTAGGCGCGTTGCGAGCGAAGTGGAAGCCGTTGTTGATTCTGTTTTCGTTGGTCTACATTCGCAGCATTGTGCAGATGGTGTTCTCACAGTTCTTGCCGTTGTATCTGAACCGGGAGCGCGGGTTTTCGGTGCAATCGGCGGCGCTTGGTTTGACTCTGTATTTGGCGTTCGGCGGGATGGGCGGGTTTGTGGGCGGCAACTTGGCGGACAGATTTGGAGGGAAGCGGGTGATCCTGATTTCTATGTTGGGATGTCTGCCATTCTTGGCGCTGTTCTTCCTGACAGATGGCATTTTGGCATTGATTTCGTTGGCGATGGCCGGGCTGCTATTGCTATTTACAATTCCGGTGAACTTGGTAATGGGGCAACAGTTAGTGCCCACTCAGGCGGGGACTGTCTCGGCGTTGATGATGGGATTTGCGTGGGGGAGCGCTGGGCTGATCTTTATACCGCTGGTGGGCTGGGCGGCGGATCGCGTAGGGTTGGGAACGGCTATGGCTTGTGTGTCGGCGTTTCCGGTGGCGGGGTATTTTCTGGCGCGGATGATCGATGAAGATGCGTAAAGCGGTTTGTTTGTTGAGCGGCGGATTGGATTCGGCCACGTGCCTGGCGGTCGCGCGGCGCGAAGGGTTTGCGAGTTATGCGCTGAGTTTCGACTACGGGCAGCGGCATATCTATGAGTTAGAGGCGGCGGCGCGCGTAGCGGCGGCGCTGGGAGCGGTGGATCACCGCGTCGCGCGGATTGATTTGCGAATGTTCGGCGGGTCGGCGTTGACGGCGGGGATTGATGTGCCGAAACACCGGTCGGCGGCGGAGATGGAGACAGGCATTCCGATTACTTATGTGCCCGCGCGGAACACGATATTTCTGTCATTCGCGATGGCTTGGGCGGAGGTTCTGGGATCTTCCGATATATTCCTGGGCGTGAACGCGGTTGACTATTCGGGGTATCCGGATTGCCGTCCTGAGTTTGTGGCGGCGTTTGAGACGATGGCGAATCTGGCGACGAAGACGGGGGTGGAAGGGACGACTTCGCTGAAGGTCCATACGCCGTTGCTGCAACTTTCGAAGGCGGGTATTATTGGGTTGGGCGTTTCGTGCGGAGTGGATTACGGGTTGACGCATAGCTGCTATGACCCGGCGGCGGACGGGCGTCCGTGCGGCGGTTGCGACTCCTGTTTGCTGCGAGCGAAAGGGTTTGCGGAGGCGGGAATGCGGGATGGGCTGATGGAGCGGTACGGGCTGTGAAGATCGCGGAAGTATTTTATTCGGTACAGGGGGAAGGGAAGCTGGTGGGAGTGCCGTCGGTGTTCGTACGGACTTCCGGGTGTAACTTGCGATGTAAGTGGTGCGATACGCCGTATACTTCGTGGGCGCCGGAGGGGGCGGCGCGGACTGTCGAGTCATTGGTCGAAGAAGTGATGGCATTTGGGGCGAAGCATGTGGTTGTGACGGGCGGGGAGCCGTTGATTGCTCCGGAGGTAGTGCTATTGACTTCCCGGTTACGCGATCGAGGAATGAATATTACAATTGAGACGGCGGGGACCGTGTACGCGCCGGTGGCTTGTGATTTGATGAGCATTTCTCCGAAGCTCGCCAATTCGACGCCGGATGATCTGAAGTGGGGACCGCTTCATGAGCGGACGCGGCTGCAACTGGATGTGTTGAGGCGGTTACTCGCCGAATACTCGTATCAGTTGAAATTTGTCGTCGCCGGACCGGCGGACTTAGGGGAGATTCTGCCATTAGTTCGCGAGTTAGGGGCACCGGCGGAAAATGTGTTGCTGATGGCGGAAGGGCGGTCGCCCGAGGTTCTGCGGGAGCGGGCTGTGTGGCTGGTTCCGCTGTGTTTACGGTACGGATTTCGATATAGTCCGCGGGTGCAGGTGGATATTTGGGGCGATCGGCGTGGGGTGTAGGCCCAATGCTGGTCAAGTCTAGCCCGGAAGGCGCCCAGCGCTCTATTGATCGTTCTTCGTACAGGCCCCTTTGTCATTTCAGCCCACCCCATGCTGGCCTGCATCGGCGTCGCCCGGAGGGCAGTTTTTCGCCGCGTTCCGGTCCTGCGGGCTATTGGGGCGGCAACATAGATTGCAACTGGATTCGCGAGGGAACCACCGTGCCTCTGCCGGTGTTCCATCCCGGCGCGCTGCTGTTTTTCGGTGACGGACGTGCGCTGCAAGGGGACGGAGAGGCCAACTTCGCTCGATGTCACCATCACAGTGAGCCTCCGGAAGAAAGAGCGTCTCACCTCCCCGAGGGCGGAAACTCCCGCGTTCCTCATTAGCATTGGGAGTAAGCCGGATGCCAATCTCAACCAGACACTCGAAATTGCGCTGGGCGACATGCTCCGCTGGCTGATCGAGGAGAAGGGCATGAAGCCTGCCGAAGCGCATCTGCTTATCGGTGTTAGCGCATCGCTCGATCTGGTAACCCTTGGGGGCTCGACGGCGGTGCGGATTCCCCGCCGGCAGTCGACGGACATTAACCCGCCCGCCCGGAATACACTAGAAGCTCTATGCGCGCGTTAGCCTTTGCACTTTTCGCGGTTCCATTGCTGGCACAGCATGGCCGCTACCTCAGCGATTCCCACCATTCCTCCATCGGCAACCCCCAGGCCATCGCCGCCGGCACTAAGCTCTTCATGGGTTCCTGCGCCGGCTGCCACGGCCCGGATGGCGGTGGCGGTGCTCGCGGTCCAAACCTAGTCCGCCGCGCCCTGTGGCACCCCTTAAGCGACGAGGCCATATTCCAGGTGATTCGCAAAGGCGTTGCAGGCACGGACATGCCGCCCACCAAACTCACTGACGACCAGACGTGGAACCTTGTCGCGTTTATCCATGCACTTACGGGACCGGCGAGTACGAATCCGGCGCCAGGCGACCCTGCCGCCGGTAAGAACGTCTACTGGGGAACCAAGGCCGGTTGCTCCAACTGCCATGCCATCCGTGGGCAGGGCGGCAGCATGGGTCCGGACCTGAGCAACGTCGGGGGCAGTCGCCCGCTCGCCGTCATTCGCGAGGCCATCGTCGAACCCGCCAAGGATCTTTATTACCTTGGAAACGAAGCGGCCACGGTGCTGTTGAAGAACGGAAAGACCCTCAACGGCGTGGCCAAGAACCGCAGCAACTACTCGCTTCAACTCGTCGACGCGAAAGGCATTCTCCATCTCATTTCGATGACCGATGTGAAGCACCTGACGCTGTCGGCGTCCACCCCGATGCCCTTGGACTATGGCGCCAGGCTGTCCAAAGACGAATTACGCGATCTGCTAGCCTATCTCGCCGCGCAAGACACCCGCGCCGGAGAACGAAAGGGATCAAAGTGATGATGCGCATGTTGCTCTTGTTTTTCGCTCTCTCGCTTGGCGGCTTCGCTCAGGTGCGTCATGAAGATGTCGCCAAAGGCGCCGCCGAAGACTGGCTGACGTACGCGGGCAGTTACTCCGGTTGGCGCTACAGCCCGCTCAAGCAGATCACCTCGGATAACGCCAAGAACATCGTGGCTAAGTGGGTTTACCACGTCCCGGAAGCCCAGGGTCTGAAAAGCTCTCCGATTGTCTACCAGGGCGTTCTGTACATCACCGATGCGAACTCGGTGTTCGCGATCGACGGGCGCAGCGGCCGGCTCGTCTGGCGGTACGCCGAGGCGCGCGCCGATAAGGGGGGCGTGAATCGAGGGGCTGCGATTTGGGCCGATAAAGTGTACTTCACCACGACCGATAACTACTTGATCGCCCTGGATCGCCATACCGGCGCTTTCCTATTTAGCAAAAAGTTCGCCGATGTCGATAAAGGGACCACTTCGACTTCCGCGCCGCTTATCGCCAAGGGCAAAGTGATTGTCGGCAGCGCAGGCGGAGACAGCGGAATGCGCGGATTCGTTATGGCGCTTTCCGCCGATACCGGACAGGAGTTGTGGAAGACATACACCGTTCCGGCAAAGGGCGAAAAGGGTTCGGAAACCTGGGGCGATCTCATCGATTGGGGCGGCGGTGCGGCTTGGCTCTCCGGTACGTACGACTCGGAGCTAAACACGCTCTATTGGACCACCGGTAATCCCTGGCCGGACTACAACGGCGCCGTGCGCAAGGGCGACAATCTTTACACTTGCTCCCTGCTCGCCCTCGATCTCGACTCCGGAAAGATGAAGTGGCACTTTCAGTTCACCCCCCACGACACCCACGATTGGGATGCGCAGAGCTGGCCGATGCTCGTCGACACCGAGATCTTAGGCCGGAAACGCAAAGCCGTTCTCCATGCCAATCGCAATGGGTTCTTCTACGCGCTCGACCGCGTTACCGGCGAATTCCTGCGCGCAACGCAATTGATCGACAAGATCACCTGGGCCAAGGGAGTCGATGAAAAGGGCCGCCCCATCATGTTGCCCGACAGCGACCCCACTCCTCAGGGCAATTGGGTCTGTCCCAGTGTGAAGGGAGCCACCAACTGGATGGGACAATCCTTCAATCCGGGCACGGGTCTTCTTTACGTTCTTACGCTGGAGCAGTGCGGCATGTACTACCGTTCATCTCAAGAGCCTCAGCCGATGAAGAACTTCTCCGGCGGCGGAGCTACCGAAGAAGGCGGCCAAGTCTTCCTTCGCGCCCTGGATCCTAAGACGGGGAAGCGCGTCTGGGAATACCCAATGACGGGCTTAGGGCGCATGTGGACAGGTACGGTATCCACGGCTGGCGGCATCATTTTCAGTGGCGACGACGATGGCCACGTGGTCGCGCTCGACGCGAAGAGCGGCAAAAACCTCTGGCACTTTAACGTGGGTGAAATGCTCACCGCTTCTCCCATCGCTTACTCCGTGGATGGGAAGCAGTATCTGGCGATCGCCTCGGCCACGGCGGTGTTTTCGTTCGGCCTCTTCGAACCGGCGGCGAACGTTGAGCCGCCGGTCATTCAGGTGAAGGATTGAAAGGCCGCGGCGGAATCTGATATTCAGCATGCGTGGCGAGATCGGCAAAGGCAGTTACTTTTCCAAATACGCGCTGCCCGCAAAGCAGAGCAGTGTCACGGCCAGGAAACCCGTCGGCATGATGAACCAGAATGTCAGGGAAAGACCCAGCATCACAGCGAGCGACGCCGCGATGACGATGGCCGGCTTCCTCTGCACAGGCAGCGTAAATCCCAGCGCGGCGAGCGTCAGCATGAACACGGCAAAGGCCAAGCTCAGGCCATCATAGATGTCGCCCTGGCTGCGCATGGTGCCCATGACGGTGGATTTGTATCCATACATCATTTCCTCAAGTTGGAATTCCGTGCCGTTCACCGGTTTCACGCCCTTATTCCCGAAATGGCGGAATAGATGCATTACGCCGTGTACCGCCGCAATCAGGGCGCCGATTCGAAAGAGGTTATAGCTCCACATACTTCCGTTACCTTTTCGCCGGACGTCCGCCCAGCTTCGTCTGCCCTTTCACCGGCGCCGCGAACGGATAAGTGTCCGGACTCACCACCACTCCCGAAGTGAACGTAAATGGATACTTGCCGCCGCTTGGAAAGGTCATCTCCACAAAGTACGCCGTATAACCTTTGGCCGGTTTTTCCACACTGCCAATATACTCCCCCGGCTTTACCGGCTTCAGTTCCGTGCTCTTGTACATCGGTCCGATTTGCTCCAGCCGGAAGTCGCGCCCGTCGGGGTTGGAGGCCTGCCAGAGCTTCACCGACGCCGGCGTATCCGCCGTGGAAACGGCAATCGTGCCGTCCTTCTTCACCTTCCACGAGTACTTCGGCCGGGCGGTATTCCGCAGCATCGAATCGTAGAACGCCGTCAACGATTCATAAGCGTCGGTGTTGCGTAGCGAGTGATCCGAATTCGGAACATACCGCAAATGATTCTCACCCTTTAGATCTTTGAAATAGAACTTCCAGGAGTCCGGCAGAAAGAACTGATCCCCAGCCGAATTGATGATGAACTTCGGCATGGTGAGGCGCTCCCGGTACTCGTAGGGCTCCTCGATTTTCATCAGATCCTTGTACCGCGGATTGGCCATTTCATCCATCAGGTTCTCGGCGTAATAATCGCCCACCGATGGCGCCCAGAAGCCATACGCGCGGTAATGATGAATGAAGCTGGGAACCACATTCAGCATGTCGATCACGATCGGCGACAGGCCCACCACGCGCTTATCCACCGCACCCGTCGTCCACGCCGTCCAGCCGCGTTTGGAACCGCCCGCTATGAAGAATTTCTCAATCGTCTTCCCGCCGCCGTCTTCCGATTTCATGAACGCCGTCACAGTGTCCATCGCGCGGACCACACTCTTCGTCATCGGCAAACGCAGCGGCCAAGACGCGTCCCCCGTATCCAAATATTTACGCCACGTGTAGGCGATAATTTCGTCCTCCACTCGCTTCCGCCCCGGCTTCGGATCGTCCCCAAAAACCAACGGTTGATTCGGAACCATTCGCAACTCGGTCACCACCGAACCCGTGTATTCCGCGATGCCCGCCATCGTCGCGTCAACCGTCGTGCGCGGCCGTCCATCATTGGCGCCGCCGGTCACGAACACCAACCCAATATCGGATTTCAACTCCTTCGGGCGAACGATGGTCACCGTGTGCATCCACTTTGTCCGGTCCACTTTCTTGTCCTCGCCCCAGCTTTGGGATGTCATCTCCAGGATGTACCCGGTACTATTCTTGCCCTCCACTTTATGGGCGAGCTTCCACGAGTAAGCCGGGTCGGCCTTCGTCACATACTCATCAAGGGCTGTCTTTTTGGGCGCGCTGAGGAGGGCGGCGGCCGCCGCCATAAGCAGGATTGTTCTACGGAGCACCCACTCAGGATAGCGGACCGCTGGCATATCCTGTTATTCATGCGTTCTCTTCCGCTGTGCCTCTGCACGGCTGCCGCCCTGCTCGCCCAGCCCGCGTTTGAATTCTGGCCCGGCGCCGCTTATGACCCTGCCATCCCGACCTTCCAAAAAGTGCTGGGGTTTGAACCGGGCAGCCGCTTCGCCACGCACGCCAACCTGATCCGTTATCTGGAAGCCCTATCCGCCGCCGCGCCGAACCGGCTCAAAGTCATCGAGTACGGTAAAAGCTGGGAAGGCCGCAAGCTGGTCTATGCCGTCATCGGCAACGAAGCGAACATGCGCCGTTTACCTGAAATCCAAGCGTCGATGAGGAAATTGCGCGACCCGCGCACGACGAGCGAGCCCGATGCCCAGCGCCTCATCGCCAACACCCCCGCCATCCTCTGGCTTGGCCATGCCGTTCATGGCAATGAAATCAGCGGCCCCGATGCCGCCCTCCTCGCGGCCTATCACCTGCTCGCGGCCCGCAATCAACCCGCCGTCACCGCCGCGCTTGCCAACACCCTCATCCTCCTCGATCCCCTGCAAAATCCCGACGGCCGCATGCGCTTCATCCATGGCTTCGAACAGGCCGCCGGCCTGGAACCGGACCCTGTCCCCATGGCCGCCGAACGCAATGAGCCCTGGCCCGGCGGGCGTGTGAATCACTACCTCTTCGACATGAACCGTGATTGGTTCGCCGTCACCCAGCCGGAAACCAAAGCCCGCATTAGGATGTTCCAGGAGTGGTACCCGCTCGTCGTTGCCGACCTCCATGAAATGGGTTCCGAATCCAGTTATTACTTCGCCCCCGAAGCCATCCCCTTCAACCCGCACCTGACGAAAGAACAGAAGACAAGCCTCGACTGGTTTGGCAGGAATAACGCGAAATACTTCGACCAGCTCGGCTATGCGTACTTCACCCGCGAACTCTACGACGCATTCTTCCCCGGTTATGGCGCCAGTTGGCCCGCCTACTACGGCGCTATCGCCATGACGTACGAAAACGCTAGCGTGCGCGGCCTCATTTATCGCCGTCTCGATGGCACGCTCTACACATTTCAGGATTCCATCCGCAAACACTTCACCACCCAGATCGCCACCGCTGAAGCCGCCGCCGCCAATCGCGCCCAGCTTCTCAAAAACTTCTGGGAATATAACAAAACAGCCATCGCCGAAGGCAAGAGCGAGTCCACCAAAGCTTACATTCTTCCCCGCCGCGGAGACACCGCCGCCGTCGATAAACTCGCCGCTTTGTTAGTCGAGCAAGGCGTCGAAGTGCAACGCGCGCCCAGTTCTGTCAACGGCTATCCCGATGGCAGCTACGTCGTGTCGCTCGCTCAACCCGCCAAGCGTCTCATCCGCGTCCTTCTCGATCAACAAGTGAACATGGAGCCTGAGTTTATTAAGGAACAGGAGCGCCGGCGCGCCCGGAAATTGGGCGACGAAATCTACGACGTCACCGCGTGGAGCCTGCCGCTTCTATTCAACGTCGAATGCATTGCCGCGACGAATCCCGTAACGGCTCCGCTCCAGCCCTACACCCCGCCCGCAGCCGCGAAGCCGCCGGCGTTCGCCAAAGCCGGCGTGGCTTACTTAATCCCGTGGAAAGGCCGCGCCGCGGCGCAATTCCTGGCCGCCGCTCTTCGTACCGATCTGAAGGTTCGCAGCACCGGCAAGGAATTCACCCAGTCGGGCCGCACCTTTCCGCGCGGCACGCTCATCGTGTTGATCAAGGAGAACACCGCCAACATCCATGACACCGTCACCCGCATCGCCGGTGAAGCCGAGGTGGTTCCGGTCGATACCGGCTGGGTCGATAGCGGCATCAATTTCGGTAGCCGCAACGTCTCGCTTTTCAAGAAGCCGCGCATCGCCCTGGCCTGGGATCGCCCCGTCTCCGCCCAAGGCGCCGGCGCCGCCCGCTTTGTTATTGAACGCCAATTCGGCTATCCCGTCACCGCCATTCGCGCCGCCGCACTGGCCCTCACCGATCTTGATCAATTCGACGTCATCATCCTCCCCAACGCCCAGGGACCCTACGTCGATACGTTCAATACCGCCGCCATCGTGCGCCTGAAAGCCTGGGTCAACAAAGGCGGCACGCTCATCGGCATCGAAGAAGCCGTTAATTTCCTCGCGACCCCGTCCGTCGCCCTTCTAGCCACCGCCGCCGAGTCGCTATTCACCGAGAAAAAGCCCGACCCGCCCAAGCTCGAAAACGGTCGCGTTCCCGGCCGCCTCATCAACAGCGAAGCTACTTATCTTGACGCAATCAAGCCGGACCGCGAGACCGTCGACGCCGTGCAAGGCATTCTCGCCATCGCCCAAACCGACGCCGAACATTGGCTCACCGCCGGTGTCCCCGCCAACGTCAATGCGCTGGTGCAGGGACGTACCGTCTACACGCCGTTGAAGCTGGATCGCGGCGTTAACGCGGCGTATTTCCTGGGCGCCGATAAGCTGCTCGCCAGCGGCTATATGTGGGAAGAGAACAAGAAGCAACTGGCCTATAAACCGCTGGCCATGGTGGAGCGCCAGGGCCTGGGCCATGTCATTGGCTTCACGTTCGATCCCAATTTCCGCGCCTATCTCGACGGTATGAACGTGCTGTTCCTCAACGCCGTATTTCGCGGTCCAGCCCACTCGCGCTAGTTACTTCAACTCCCGAATCCGTATCGCGCGGAACGCCGTAAAGTGACCATGATCCTGGAGCGCGATATGCCCTCTCACCGGCACGCCAAACTTCGTCCACTTGGCAAACTTGCCCGCCGCCACTCGTTTCTTCCAGTCCTCGCTGCCGAAATCAAACGAACATGCCAGTTTCCCGTTCAAGTAATGCGCAACATGCGAGCCCCGCGCCACAACGCGCGACTTATTCCATTGCCCCGCCGTCACCGGTTTCGCATCCGCCGCCGGCGGGTACAACGCATACGCCGCCCCGCTCCAGCGGTCCGGGCCATTCTTGCCATCCGGATGCGCCCCGCCGTCCAGCAGTTGATACTCCACCGCCGTCCACTGCGGCCGCTCTTCTTCTTCGGTAGCGCGATAGAACAATCCGCTATTCCCGCCAGGCGCGTTCTTCCACTCCCATTCCAATTCGAAATCCCCAAACTCTCGTATGGACCGCAAACTGGAGTTGCCATTCCCCGCCGTCCCGGCCACGCCTTCCCGGTTAACCGCCAGCGATCCGTCCTTCACGATCCAGACCGGATCCGCCGGACCGCGAAAGCCCTTCCATCCGTCCAGCGTCTTCCCGTCAAATAGCGAAATCCACGGGCCGTCCGCCGCAAAAGCGGCGGCCGCGATAAGTAGAAGTCCAAGAGCTTTCATCAACAATACTTTATCGAGTTTTCGAGCGCCGTTGGGGGGTGGCCTTTTGATGGTAAAATTCAATTTGGTCCCCGATCGTCTAATGGTAGGACACCGGCCTTTGACGCCGAGAATCGTGGTTCGAGCCCATGTCGGGGAGCCAAATCTTGAAGAGCGGCGGCGGAAAATTACGCACCGGCTTCCTTGGTAACTCTAGACTGCCCTGAATTCTCTAGTTCTCAGGGAGATCGAAAAATGAAATATCTTGGAGCCTGGCTTGTCGGCGTGCCAACGAGTCTGATACTTTTGTGGTTCGTGATGAATCAGACTGGTTGCTAGGAAACGCGCACCGGGCGGTCACCGGGTGCTAAGTCGTCAATGCCGGAACCAATAATGACTTCGGCGCTACCGCCCGGGGCACACTTCCCGGGAACGCGCGGAGGTACTGAATTGGGGCCTGGACCGGAACGCCAAGCGAATTAGCGGCGTGCATGGGGAAATACGGGTCGCGCAGCAACTCACGGGCAAGCAGGACGATGTCGGCTTGCCCGGATTCGATGATGCCGTTGGCCTGGACGGCATCGGTGATCATACCGACGGCGCCGGTGAGAATGCCGGTTTCTCGGCTTATACGTTCGGCGAAGGGGACTTGATAACCGGGGCCGGCGGGAATCTTGGCATGGAGGGCGTTGCCGCCACTGGAGGCGTCGATCAGATCGACGCCGAGAGTTTGGACGATGCGGGCAAGGTCGACCGAGTCGTCAACGGTCCAGCCGCCGTCTGCCCAGTCCGTGGCGGAGATGCGGAGGAAGAGCGGCGCGTGGCGGGGCATTTCGTGGCGGACGGCGTGAATTACTTCGCGAAGAAAACGGACGCGGTTCTCGAACGGGCCTCCGTATTCGTCCTGCCGGAAGTTAGACAGGGGCGAGAGGAATTCATTGATCAAATAGCCGTGGGCGCCGTGAATTTCGATCACTTCGAAGCCCGCGGCGAGCGCGCGGCGTGTGGCGGCGCCGAAGGCTTCGATCAATGTATTGATCTCAGCCGTGGTGAGTTCGTGGGGGATGGGGTCGCCCTCGCGGAAGGCGATGGGACTCGGCGCGACGACCTGCCAGCCGTTGGGTTCGGTAGGGCGGATAGCGGCGCCGCCGTCCCATGGCAGTTGGGCGCTGGCCTTGCGGCCGGCGTGAGCGAGTTGAATTCCGGGAACGGCGCCCTGGGACTTGATGAATTCGGTGATGCGGCTCAAGTTGACGATGTGCGCGTCCTTCCAGATACCGAGATCGCCGCAGGTGATACGCCCGTGGGGTTCGACGGCGGTCGCTTCGACAATCACCAAACCGGCGCCGCCCACGGCGCGGCTGCCCAGATGGACCAGGTGCCAATCGGTGGCGAAGCCGTCGGGGCTTGAATATTCGCACATTGGAGAAACGGCGATGCGGTTGGGAAGAGTGATCCCGCGGATGGGAAGGGGCGTGAAGAGCGTGCTCGGCATCTATGTTTCTGATGCCGGGCTAGGCGTAAAGGCTTCAGCGGATTCGACTAACCCCTATAATCGAAGTAACCATGCGGAAGCGTCTGCTCAATGCGGCCGCCATCGTCACCCTGCTTATCCTCGTCGGCCTGGTGATCTGGCAAGGCTCATTCAACATGGGCAAGCTGGGACCGGCGAATGTCGGCCAGGTCTATTTGTACTGGGCGATGTCGACGCTGGTATTCCTGCTGATGGTCTGGCTGGCCTTCATGCTGTTCCGGTTGATGGTCAAGCTGTATATAGAGCGCAGCCGGGACCACGAAGGCTCGCGAATAAAGACGAAGCTCGTAACCGGGGCGCTGCTGCTTTCGTTCCTGCCAGTACTGTTCATGGTGCTGTGGAGTTACCAGGTGCTGAACATGAACATCAAGCAATGGTTCTCACGGCCGGCGGAGAACGTAAAACTTGCTCTTTCCGACACGGGCGTGGCGCTGTTGAAGGAGTCGCAAATACGGACACGGGCGCAGGCGAACTGGCTCGCCTCAATGCCGGAAGTGGAGGTGTTTGCGCAAGGCGGACCGGCGGACACCGAACTATTCGAAAAGGTCTGCGACGAGAACGACATTGTGGAGGTCCACATCCAGGCGGGGGCGCGGGGGAAGCTTACCGTGTGTTCCTGGGACGCGCGCAACCGGTCGAATTCGGCGCGGCGGTTGGTGGAATCGGCGGCGATTCGCGGCGGCGGAAAGCTGATCCTGACCACCCATCTTCCGGTGGATCTGGAGCAGAAAGAGCGCGAGATTTCGGGGTATGTGAGCGAGTACAACCAATTGGGGCTGGACCGTCAGGAGACGCGCCGTTTCTACCTGCTCTATTTGGCGCTGATTACGTTGTTCATCCTGTTCGTGGCGACGTGGGTTGCCTTGTTTCTGGCGCGGCAGATTACCGTTCCGATCACGGCTCTATTGGAAGCGGCGCGCGAAGTACGGCGGGGGAATTTGCGGCACCGGATTCAAGTGGGCGCGGTCGACGAACTGGGAACACTGGTGCGGCAATTCAATGAGATGACGCAGGATTTGGAATCGTCGAGCCGGGAATTGGAAGCGCGGCGGCGGTTTACTGAGACGATTCTGGAATCGATTCCGACGGGCGTGATTTCGGTGGCGGCGGACGGGCGGATACAGACGGTGAATCAGGCGCTGCTGCGGATCTTTGGCCAGGAACGGGTGCGCGCGGCGACGCGATTGGACCAACTCTTCCAGCCTGAGGACGTGATAGAAATCCGGTATCTAATGAGCCGCGCGCGGCGTACGGGCGTGGCGGCCCGGCAACTGGATGTGCAGCAGGACAGGCAGACGCTTCACCTTTCCGTGACGGTGGCTCCGATCGATGAGCGGGTGACTTCCGGTTACGTGATTGTGCTGGAAGATACTTCAGAACTGCTGCGAGCGCAGAAATCGGCGGCATGGCACGAGGTGGCGCGGCGGATTGCGCATGAGATTAAGAACCCGCTGACGCCGATATCGTTGAGCGCCGAGCGGATTGCGCGGCATTTGGACCGAAGCGCGTCCTCACCGGAATTCGCGCGGATGGTGCGGGACTGCACACGGATCATCCAGGAAGAAGTCCTGAGCGTGAAGTCGCTGGTGGATGAATTTTCACAATTCGCCCGCTTCCCGGCGGCACAGCCCCAGGCTTCCGATTTGAACGAAGTGGTGGAGGCGGCGGTCGCGGTGTTTTCCGGACGGCTGGACGGGATCACGATTCACAAGTCGTTGGCGGCGGGGCTGCCAGTGGTGAATCTGGACCGGGAGCAGTTTAAGCGGGTGGTGGTGAACCTGATCGACAACGCGGCGGAGGCGATGAAGGAAGTGCCGTGGCGGCACTTGTCGATTCGGACGCAGGCCCCGACGCCGGACACTGTGGAGCTGATTGTGGCCGATTCCGGAAGCGGAATATCGCCGGAGGACCGGGAGAAACTGTTCCTTCCCTATTTTTCGACAAAGGAGCGCGGAACGGGCCTGGGGTTGGCAATTGTCGCGCACATATTGACCGATCATGGCGCGCAGATTCGCGTCGAGGACAACACTCCGACGGGAGCGCGATTCACGATTGAAGTTCCGGCGGCCGTCGGGTCACTGGCGCCGTCAGAGGTTAGGGGATGAAGAACCGGCGGATATTGATTGTCGACGACGAACCGGGTATTCGCACTACGCTGGGGGCCGTACTCGAGGACGAGGAGTATACAGTGGAAGCGGTGGCGGCCGGCGAGGAGTGTTTAGCGCTTCTAGAACGGCAGGCGTTTGACTGCGTGCTGCTGGATGTCTGGCTGCCGGGTATGGACGGAATGGAGGTGTTGAACCGGATACAGGAACGTGTGGGAGATGAGCGTCCGGCGGTAGTGATGATCTCCGGGCATGGAAACATTGAGACGGCTCTGCGGGCGACGCGAATGGGGGCGTTTGATTTTATTGAAAAGCCGCTGACGATCGATAAGGTGCTGGTGGTGGTGAAGAACGCCATCGAACAACGGCGAATGGCGTTGGAACTGGACCGGCTGGGCGCGGGAGAAAAGTCGGCGTACCCGATTGTCGGCGAGAGCGTGCCGATGAAGGCGCTGCGGCAGCAGTTGGGACTCATGGCGGCGACGAACGGACGGGTATTGATTTTCGGGGAATCGGGCACGGGGAAGGAGTTGGTGGCGCATGCCATCCACGCGATGAGTTTGCGCGCGTCGGCGCCGTTTGTGGAAGTGAACTGCGCGGCGATTCCCGATGACCTGATTGAGAGTGAACTGTTTGGCCATTTGAAGGGCGCCTTTGCGGGTGCGCATGAGGATAAAATTGGTAAACTGCGGAAAGCGGATGGGGGCACGCTGTTCCTGGACGAAGTCGGCGATATGAGTTTGAAGACGCAGGCGAAAGTGCTGCGGGCGCTGGAGGAGCAGCGATTCGAGCCGCTGGGGGCAAGCGAATCGAGCAAAGTGGATGTACGGGTGGTGGCGGCGACGAACAAGAATCTGGAACAGGAGATTGAACGGGGTAATTTTAGGGAGGACCTGTTCTACCGTTTGAACGTAATTCCGTTCCATGTGCCGCCGCTGCGGGATCGCCGGGAGGACGTCGGATTGCTGGCCGAATATTTCATGAACGAGTTCACGTCGGCCTACGGACGGAAGCGGAAGGAGTTTTCGCCGGAGGCCATGCGGATGCTGGAAGATTTTTCTTGGCCCGGAAACGTGCGTGAATTACGCAACATGATTGAGCGTATAGTTATCATGAATCCGCAAATTCGCATTGACGCTCGGCATATACCGATTAACCCATCGCGGCGGTCGGTCTTCGACGCGGAGATGCCGCAGTTTTCCAGCCTCCAGGAAGTCCGTGAGGCCGCCGAGCGCGAGTACATCACCAAGAAACTGGAAGAAGCGCGGGGCAACATCAGCCGCGCCGCGGAATTACTGGGACTCGAGCGTAGTCATCTTTATAAAAAGTTGAGAGCGTTGGGGATCCCAACAAATGCAAAGGAGTAATATGTCTACAAACATTCGGAGAATAATAATCGGGGCCGCCTTGGCAACGATCGCCGGCATGGTTCCGGCCTTGGCGCAGCCATCGATTCGTGCGGCCAACGGAGTGCTGAACGCGAGTTCGTATCAGGCGGACATCGCGCGCGGATCATGGTTTGTGATTTTCGGGAGCGGCATGGGACCGGCGAGCATCGCCTTATCCCCTGGCGCGCCATTTCCGACGGAGCTTTCTGGGACGAGAGTTACATTTACTCCCGCCTCCGGAGGCTCGGCGATCGACGCGCGCCTCTGGTATACGCTCGCCGGGCAGTTGGCGGGCTTGCTGCCATCCAGCGCCGCGGCCGGCGCCTATGATGTCCGAGTCATATATAACAGCCAAACCAGCGCCGCGCGACGGGTGAACGTCGTAGAGCGGAACTTTGGCTTCGCCACGATTACTCAGGATGGGGCGGGTCCGGCGCAAGCGACCAACGCGAGTCTTAACAACGGCGTCAGCCTCGTCCGCTTCACGTCGGGAATTATCAGCTTCAGCGGCCTCAACTGGCAGCACCGGCCGGCCTACCCTACGGAAACGCTGATTATATGGGGTACGGGCATCGGCGCCGATGCCCAGTCCGACGTCACCGGGGCATCCTCCGGCGATCAAACCGCGGCGGGGAATATCCGGGTCATTGTGGGGAGCACGGAAATCACTCCCGCCTACGCGGGTCGATCAAGCGGCTCGCCCGGCCTCGATCAGATCAACTTCACGCTGCCGGCGAATGTAACGCTGGGCTGCACAGTGAGTCTGCGATTGCGCGCCGGTGGACGGTTGAGCAATCTCGGTTCGTTAGCAGTCGCGAATTCCGGTGAGACCCAGTGTACACACCCGTCTTTATCTCAGTCGCAGTTGACGAGACTGGATCAGGGCGGCAAGTTGACCGCCGGAGTTTTGAGCGTCTCGAAGTTAACGATCAAGCTCAACGTGCCAGGTCTGGGTTCATTCGATTCGACCACCGAGACGGCGAGCGGCTCCTTTAGCCGTTATGGAACCTCGCAAATCGCGGATGCGAGCTTCTCCGTAAACCAGGTGGGCGCCTGCTCTGTTTTTCGGCGGACAGGGGACCAGACATCAATCCTGACGGGAACGGCTCCCGAGCCGCTGAATGCCGGGACTGCGCTGACCCTCAACGGCCCCGGGGCATCGAACAGGCAGCTCACCTTTTCTGAAGGGGGGTACTTGGCCACGCTTTATTCGAGCGGTATTGCAGGGTTCGGCGGTTCCGGCAGCCCAACCTTGACGCAGGGGACATATACCATCGCCGGTACCGGCGGCGCGGATATCGGCTCTTTCTCGGCCAGTATCAATTTCCCGGGCGCATTTACCTGGACAAATGAAAGCGCCGTTCCGGCCGTCATCCCTCGCGGGCAAAATCTGCCCATCGCGTGGTCGGGCGGAGGCGATGGTCTTGTGGCGGTCACCGGCGTCGCAGGCTCGCAGGTGGGCGGAAGTCAGACCAATCCCATATTCGAAGTCGCCGGATTCTCATGCATCGCGCAGGCCTCGGCGGGCAGCTTGACGGTTCCGTCCTCGGTGCTGCAGCAACTGCCGCAGGTCTCCGGGGATATCACTAGCGGCGGGATCGGATCCCTTGCGGTGCTTGCAGTGGCTGATCCCAGTAGGGGCCAAGGGGTCTTTACGGCGCCGTTGACGGCGGGAGGCAGTGTCGATTTCGCATCCTTCTCGTATTCCAGTGGATCGTCGAAAACGGTGGGTTTCAACTAACGCAGGCGTTCTTCTTTTGGTTTGATGTGTACGAGGTCCGGCTTGGGCTCGCGCTGATCGTCAACGGGCCGCAGCAGGCCGGACCAGCGGCCGAAGTACGCCAACCGTTCCACCCATGGCAGTAACTTGCGCACGCTGCTGCCATGGAACAACAGACTGCCGGCCACCAGCAGCGGATGCGGAATTGCCGTGCGGCACCTGGCGCAGACCGGAATTTCGCCGGCGCGGCCGTGAACATGCGCTTCGCGCATCCGAACCATTTCGGGGGAGTTGAAGATTTCCGGCAGGCCGGCCTCGCCAATATTGCCAGCGGGCGCGCCGCCAAGGTTGTAACTCTGGCAGCACGGATAGATATCGCCGTTGTGTTTAACGTACATCGCGCCGCGCCACAGATAGTGACATGGATGCTTCCAGTCCTGCGCCGCGTGCGCGGCATCGGGCCGCATCAGATCGGTTTCGTCGGCCTTGACGCGCACATCGTCCACACCGGGGACAGCTTTCCAAAAGCGCGTGAACTCGGCAACCTCGTCCCAATTGCGCTCCATGCGCACCATCTGGACGACGACCTGCATTCTTGAATTCCGCTCCTGTTTACGGCGGGCGAAATGGATGAAATTGTCGCGCACCTTTTCGAACTTCGCGCCTTTGCGGTAGAACTCAAAGCTCTCCTTGGTGGAGCCATCGAAGCTCAGCGTTATGTGTTCGAGCTTGGTGTCGAGCAGCCGTTCAGTGGCGGCGGCATCAAGTAGCGTGCCGTTGGTGGAGAGCAGCGTGAAGACTTTGTGCCGGTCGCAGAATTCGATGCGCTCGAAGATTTTGGGGTCGAGCAGGGGCTCGCCGAGACCGATGAGCATCATGTGTTCGGCCGACCGGCCCGCGGCCCGGACCAGACTCGTATAGACCGAATCGGTCATGTCTTCTTTGGGCTGCTTGTGCGTTTCGCGCGGGCACATGGGGCAGTACAGATTGCACTTGGCGGTGGTTTCCACAATGTATTCCACCGGCAGCGCGTTCACCCGCGTGCGGCGCCCCAGGTAGGCGGCCAGAAGTTTGGCGCGATTCCAAAGGCGCATCTATAGGATATTGTAGCTGTGGATCTCCGAATTCGCCCGTTGAACGATCTGCCGGTTCGGCAGCCCGCGCAGTACGTCCTCTATTGGACGCAGATGAACCGGCGGGCCGATAGCAACCAGGCGCTGGCGTACGCGGCCGAACAGGCGAACGCATTGGCTCTGCCGTTGCTGGTGTATGAGGGGCTGACGTGTACGTACCCGGAGGCGAACGACCGGATCCACACGTTTATCCTGCAGGGCGTTCCCGAACAGCAAAAGCGGCTGGAAGTGTTGGGCGCGGGGTACTGTTTCTACCTTCGTAAAAGGCGGAAGGACGACAATAACGTCTTGTATCAACTGGCCGGGGACGCGGCGCTGGTAGTGACCGACGACTATCCCACGTTCATCGCGGCCCGGCACAATGCCAGCGTCCCGGCGCGCATAGGCGTGGCGTTTCATACCGTGGACGCCAGTTGCGTCGTCCCGATGAACCACTTCATTAAACGCGAATGGGCGGCGTATACGATCCGGCCGAAAGTGCGGCGGGTGCTGCGGGAGCATCTGCGGCCCGTGACGCAGATTAAATTGAAGCACCGGTGGCGGCTGCCTCGCGCGCGATGGCACACAACGGTGACGGACGGCACGGTGGCGGCGCTAGTGGCGGAGTGTGAAATCGACCATGCGGTAAAGCCGTCACTAAGTTTTACCGGAGGCCGATTAGCGGCGGAAAAGCATTTGCATTCATTCCTGCTGAGCCGCCTGCGGCGCTACGCGGGCGAGAAGAACTCCCCCAGCAATCATGCGACTTCCGACCTCAGCCCCTATCTGCATTTCGGCCAGATTTCCGCGTTGGAAGTCGCGCTGGCGGCGGAAGGATATGCCGAAGAGCATAAGCTGATCGCGACGGAGTTTCTTGAGGAGTTGATTGTGCGGCGGGAATTGGCGTTCAACTTTGCCCGCTTTTGCGCCAACTTCGATTCGCTGGAGGCGCTGCCGGATTGGGTCCAAATCACGATGCGGAAACATGCCAACGACCCGCGGGATTTTCTGTACACACCCGAGGATTTCGAATTCGCGAGGACGCACGATCCGTTGTGGAATGCCTGCCAGAAAGAGATGCTGCTACGCGGGAAAATACACGGCTACTACCGGATGTACTGGGGAAAGAAGATCATGGAGTGGTCGCCATCTTTTGAACAGGCCCATCGAACAATGCTGCACATTCACGACCGCTATGCGCTCGACGGGCGCGACCCCAACACCTATACAAGCGTTCTGTGGTGCTTCGGCCTTCACGACCGCCCCTGGGGCGAGCGGCCTGTTTTCGGCACTATTCGCTATATGGGCTACGATGGCATGAAGCGCAAGACGGATGTCCCGGGCTATATCCGCGAGATTGAACAAATGGAATCGACGGGGATCGACCCGTTCCGGTTGAAGTGAGGATGAGTATGCATATTGCGATTTCCGGCGCGAGCGGGTTCGTCGGACGCCGGTTGGTTCAGACCCTTGAAGCGGGCAAACACACGGTGGCGCGACTGGGGCGGGACGCGGCGGGGGATCTTCCACGCCAATCCCCTTTGGACGCGGTTGTTCATTTGGCGGGTGAGCCCGTGTCGCAGCGTTGGAACGACGATGTGAAACAGCGGATCCGGGATTCGCGGATCGTTGGCACGCGGAGTCTGGTTAACGCGATGGGGAAGTTGGAAACGAAGCCCCGGGTGCTGGTGTGCGCGTCGGCGATTGGTCTGTACGGGGACCGGGGCGGCCAGTTGTTGGATGAGTCGGCTGGAGCGGCGGACGGCTTCCTGGCGGACGTGTGCCGGGGATGGGAGGCGGAAGCGGACCGGGCGGCGGAGTTCGGCGTCCGCGTCGTCAAGATTCGGATCGGGCTCGTTTTAGGACGGGATGGCGGAGCGCTGGCGAAGATGTTGCCGCCATTCCGGCTGGGGCTGGGCGCGCGGTTGGGCGATGGGTCCCAATGGATGAGTTGGATTCATTTGGATGACCTGGTGGCGATGATTCAGTTTGCGGTGGAGCACGACGCGGCGCGGGGCGCCTGGAACGGCGTGGCGCCGAACCCCGTAACCAACGCCGAGTTCACCCACCAGTTGGCGGCGGCGGTGCATCGTCCGGCGTGGTTTGTCGCGCCGGAATTCCTGGTGAAACTGGGCGCGGGGGAGATGGCGCAGATTCTGTTCTTCTCCCAGCGGTGCGTTCCGGCGGCGGCGCTAGCGGCGGGATTCCAGTTCCGCTATCCGGAATTGAGCGGAGCGCTGCGGGCTGTGGTAAGATAAGCGTGTTATGGGTATTCCGAATGTTAAGCGTTTTCGGGTGACGAGCCCGGATGGTAATGACACCGCCACGATGATGGCCGTAGTGCCGAAGGGTACCGACTTGAACAGTTATTTGAAGGAAGCCTCGACACGGTTCGACTGGAAGTCCTGGACCGAACAAAAAGCGTCCATGAATAAGGTCCGCGTCGGTCAGCAGAAGCAGAAGAAGGCGAAGTAGTTTTTCGCGGCTTTTTTCAAAACGAAACCAGCGAGCGCCGGTTGTTTCGGCGCTTTTCTTGTTGAGGACTGTCTTCGGACTGCGGGCAGGGTGCCTAATTGGCATTTTGAAGCGCTGCGCTTGAGAGTTGGCCTTCGCGCTTCCGTAAGGAACTCGACCGTAGGGTGACCGCATCTAATTGCTGTCGGAGCGCCATTACCGAAATTCTTGTCGCCTGCGGGACGACTAAACCGGACAATGTCGTGGGATGGCCAAAAGTGTCAAACGTCCGCGACAATCTCCGATTCTCGCAGGGCTCGTTGGTGCCCGCACGTGGTAGCTATCCTAAAGATCCATCTGCGTGCCAATTTCAACCACATGCCGATGCGGCAAACCGAAAAAGCGGTCGGCGGTGACGGCGTTCTTCTGCAGGAATGAGAAGATCGACTCGGAGACGGCGCCCATATGCCCCTTGCGCGAAGCGACGAAGTTCTCCCGGCCCAGATAGTAGGTGACGTCCCGGTCGCGAAACGGGATCTTGGCTTCGTGGACGGCCTTTTCCAGAATGGGCAGCACGTTGGGTTCTTCCATAAAGCCGAAGCGCACCACGATTCGATGGAAGCCATCCTCCAGGTGCGTTACGGAGTAGCGATTTTCGGCGTCGACAACGGGTTCGCTGGCGATCTGAATCGTCAGCAGCACCACAATCTCCTGCAGCGCGCGGCTGCGCTCAACATGGTGAACGAGGACTGGCGGGAGCATCCCGGCGCTTGAGGTCATAAACACCGCCGTCCCGGGGACGCGGGCGGCAAGGCGCGCGTCAACACGTTCCTGCGCGGATTCCTTGGAAGGAAAACGAAGGCGGTATTTGTGGGCAATCAAAGTGCGGCCGCGGTTCCAGATGATCATGACAGTCAGCACGGCGGCGCCGATTAGAATGGGGACCCAGCCGCCGTCGAAAAACTTGCCGAGATTAGCGTAGAGGAAAGGGATCTCGATAACGAGGAATACTAGCAGGAGAGTGGCCGCGCGGCTGAGCGGCCAGTTCCATGTCTTGCGGGCCACCAGGAAATACATGACCGACGTAACGACCATAGTCCCCGTTACGGCTAGGCCGTAAGCGGCGGCCAGCCGCGTTGAGGCGCCGAATGCGATAACCAGAATCAGGCAGCCAATCGCCAGAAAATAGTTAACCTGAGGAATATAGATCTGGCCTTCCATCTGGTGCGCGGTGTGCCGCACTTGGACGCGCGGGAAGAAGCCAAGTTGCATAGCCTGACGAGTGAGCGAAAAGGCGCCGGAGATAAGGGCCTGGGAAGCGATGATTGCGGCCATGCTTGAAAGTACGACTAGCGCGTAGGTCGCCCAGCCGGCCGGAACCATGTCGAAGAACGGATTGTCCATCGTGCGGGGATCGTGGAGCGCGTGAGCGCCTTGGCCGAAATAGGCGAGCAGCAGTGCGGGCAAGACGAACGCGAGCCAAACGGCGCGAATCGGCTTAATTCCAAAGTGCCCCATGTCGCCGTAAAGCGATTCGCCGCCCGTGACGGCGAGCACAACTGACGCGAGTATGTGAATCCCGGAAAAGCCGTGGTTAGCGAAGTAACGAATCGCATGATGCGGAGAGACGGCGCCGAGGATTTCCGGATTGCGAGAGACATGATAGGCGCCCAGGGCGGCGAGCGTCGTGAACCAAACGATCATCACTGGCCCGAACAGTTTGCCGATAGTGCCCGTACCGCGGCTCTGGATGGCGAACAGTCCGATGACGATTACGCAACTTATGGGTACGACGGCTACGCTGAATCGCGCGTCGGCAACCGCCAGACCTTCCACCGCACTGAGGACAGAGATAGCGGGCGTAATGATGCCATCGCCATAGAGAAGCGCCGCGCCCATCACGGCAAACAGCGCCACGGCGGCGATTCGTCCGGGCTTGGCGGTGCGCAACTGCTCCGGAACCAAGGCGAGGAGGGCAAACATGCCGCCTTCGCCTTGGTTATCGGCCTTCATGATGAAGGTCAGATATTTGAAGGTGATGACCAGCATCAGCGCCCAGAAGATGAGAGACAGAATGCCATAGAGGTCAGCCTCCGTTGCCTTGTCATGCCCGGCGGCGTGAAGGCATTCCTTCAACGTATAGAGGGGGCTGGTACCGATGTCCCCAAAGACGACGCCTAGTGCTCCGAGAGCCAATCCTTTAAAGCTTGCCTTGTGGGCGTGAGTGTCCAACACGATCTCCGATTATAGCGGTAAGCTATTGCGGTGAGAGAAAAACGGCGTTTTTTGTATCTGTTGCCCGCAGTGGCCATGATGCTGGGCTGGGGGCTGCGCGGCTTCATCGGCGGGGGCCCATTTGGCGCGATGATTCCGGGCGCGATGGTGGCATTGACACTGTGCATTTTGTACCCGCGGCGGGACGCGGCGATGCTGGCGGCATTTGCGGCCGTCGGCGTTGGCATCGGCGGCGAGATGACGTATGGGCAGACGGTGGGGTTCATCGTCAAAGCCGATACCTTTTGGTGGGGGCTACTGGGGTTGGCGTTGAAGGGCGCCATTTGGGGCGCATTGGGGGGTGCGGTGATTGGCATGGGCTTCACGCCGCGGCCGATGCTGGTGCTGGGCGGCGGAGTGGTGATGTCGTTGGCGACCTGGGCCGGTTGGAAGCTGATCAACGAACCGAAGGTAATCTACTTTTCAAATTTGCTGGACAGGCCGCGCCCGGAGATTTGGGCGGGATTTCTGTTGGCGGCGATTGCGCTGGTTGTCTACTTGGCATGGCAAGGGAAAATGCAGCCGGCGTTGCGATTCGCGATGGCCGGCTTTGTTGGCGGCGGAATCGGGTTCGGCGGCGGGGGCGCGATTCAAGGGTTGGGGCGAATCTTCACGCCGGAGTTGAATCTGCATTGGTGGAAGTACATGGAGTTCTTCTTTGGCTTCTGTTTCGGATGGGCGCTGGCGTGGGCCTGGGCCCATTCGGTATTGCCGGAAGAGGACGCGGCCGCCGATGAGGCGCCCGTAGTTGGAATTGAAATGGCCGGAGCGGCGGCGTTGGCGGCGGGGCTGTTCTGGCTGTCGTGGAATTTGCCGGTGCGCTTCGGATATTTGCTGGCCGGAAGCGCGGTACTGTATCTGTTGACGAAGTATCGTTGGGCGGCGAAGCATGTGGCCTATACGGTGACCTTTACAGCGGTGGCGCTGGACTTGGCGCGCTATTGGAGCCGCGAGTATAAGCACGGACCCGAAGTGCCGGCCTACGCCGTGGCGGTTGTGGCGTCCGTGATTTTCGGCTGGTATGTGATCCGCTGGAGCGGAGACACGCGGCGTATTCTGGAACTGCTGATCTGGGCGTGCGTCGTGGACGCGACAGCGAAGTTCGCCATCAATCCGAAGGGGATCATCAGCGTCGTGGATCATGTCTGCATCGGATTTATTCTGATGGCGGCGGCGGTGAGTTGGATGCTGCGGAATACGGTAAATTCTAGTTCATGCGAATCGGTTTCGTCCTCGCCGCCTTCGGCCTCTGCTGTGTCCGCGCCCAGTCCGTAGACACGGACGGAATGCTGATCGTCAACGGCCAGCGCACGTTTATCGTGGGTCTGTATAACTTTGCCAAAGGGCCGGATCCGTGGACGGATGCGCGAGCCGCGGGGTTCAATCTGGTGCGTGTGAAGCCCGCCGTAGCCGAATTGCGGATGGCGCGGAAGCATGGGTTTTACGCTTGGACGACCGTCGGCCCGAATGAAGCGGCGATTCGTAAAACTGTGGAAGCTCTGCGCGATGAGCCGGCGCTGATCTTTTGGGAAACCGAGGACGAGCCAACATTTGTTTGGAAGAAGCCGATGGAGATTCGGACATCGCCGGAGCTTATCATCGCCGCTCGAAAGCTTGTTCAGTCGCTCGACCCCAAGCGGCTATTCTATTTGAACCATTCGCCGACGCACCTCGTCTCGACGCTGCGCAAATATAACGGCGGCGCCGGCATTGTGGCTGCCGATGTCTATCCCGTGATCCCGCGCGGCATTCGCAACCAATACGCGCTGTGGCCCGATGGGCAGCAGGGCGATCTGTTGAACGAATCGATCAGCCAGGTGGGCCAGTATGCGGACAAGATGCGGCAAGTGGCCGGCCCCGCGAAGCCCGTGTTCATGGTGCTGCAAGGCTTTGCCTGGGAGTCGATCCAAAAGCCGCCGGACCCGAAGATGATGCTCTATCCGACGGTGCAACAGGCGCGCTTCATGGCCTATCAATCGATCGTCCACGGAGCAAATGGCATTCTATATTGGGGCCTGCATCTCGGGCCGGAGAACAATCCGGCGTGGCAGGCGGCGCGGGCAGTGGCGGCGGAGTTAAAGCAGATCGCGCCGGAATTGGCGGCGCGGGCGTTGCCGGAGAAATTCGCGCTTGAATACTTTGAAACCGGCCATAGCCTGGACCGTGGCGTCGCCTACACGTTGCGGCCCACGCGCGACGGCGTCCTGCTGATCGCTGTGAATGAGGACAAGAATCCGGTAGACGTATCGTTCGGCAAACTGCGCTACGCGTCTTGCTCGGTGGCGCTGCGTAACGGTGTGTTGCGCGATACGTTTGCCCCGTTCGAGGCGCGCGTTTATCGCTGTCTCCGCTAACGCACGGGAACCCACAGATGCGTCGTCGCGGCAGTGCCGTTCTTGACGGTGACGACATAGTCGCCCGGCTTTGCATAGGTATGCCTGATGATGGCGTAACCGTTCTTGGCGAGCTTCTCGATGTTCCCGTCCGATTGCGTCGACCGCCTCGCCGAGCGATCGCCAAAGTCCCAAGTCTCCTCACCGTTCGTCAGGCCGAACGTACGCACCTTAAACGTCACAGTTTGACCGGCCTTCAAAGCAAGCGAGGGAAAGTAAGAAGCGTTGATGGTGATGGGATCCTCGTCCCCGTATACGTTCACCGTCGCAAAGTCGTAAGCGACGGCCCCGCGTGAATCCTTCACCTCCAGGACCTCGCTGTACGTCCCGGTTTTCGCATAACGGATGGCGACACGCGGCGTGGTGGCAACGCGGCCATCGGAGAGCCGCCAACGATACGCCAGCTTCCCATCTCGCACCCAGGAACGCCCGCCGTCGAGCGTGACTTCCTCGCCCGCCTTAGCGTAGCGGTGCGGTCGCGCCAGCGCCATCACGTCTGGCTTGAAGTCGCGCAAATAAGCCTCCCACAAGAACGCGAAGCCCTCTTCGGTACCCCATTCGCCTGACGGCTGCCGGCTCTTGATTTCAAAGTGCAGATGCGACCAGCCGCCACTCCCGCCCTCCTTCCCCAGCAACCCCAGCGGATCGCCGCGCTTCACATTCGCGCCGAGTTCGATGGACGAATCAAACGAATAAAGATGGCTGTAGCGGTAGTACCAGCCGCGCGAATCGCGCAGATAAATCACGTCGTAGCGGGGTGCAACGGGCGTGCCGCTCTTGTGCTCCGGAAGCACCTCCTTGCCAAGCGAAACAACAACGCCGTCGGTGGCGGCGACCACTTCCGCCAGCGCCTCAGGACCGCCCAAATCGAGGCCGCTGTGATAATAAATCTTCTGCCGCGAAGTACGTTCCCCGCGGTCAACATAAGTGGGTTCGTTGGCCATCTGCGTATGCGTCAGGAACCAGCGCTGCTTCAGCGGATAGCCCATTTCGCCGGGCGTCATCCACAACGAGCCGGCAGGCCACAAGCGAAGCCGCGCGGCTGCTCGCAGTCCCCAATGGTCTTCCGTACTGTTGCGCAAATACGCAGAAGTGATGGGACAATCCACTTGCACGCGCCCCGCAACTCGCGGAAGTTCATAGTTAGCGCAGCGCAGTTCGATCTTCACGCCATCGACGACGGCGCTGACACGGGCCTCCCGCACGGCCGATTGCGCGCCATCGCGCGTCTCCTTGACGGCAGTTATCTGGACGGGGACCGCGAGTCCGTTTGGGAGAGTGACCGGCCGCTGCTCGCCTAATTCAAGATCCACGACGGTGAAGGGAACAACGGCGGCAAGAAGTAAAAGAAGTGGCACGCCCGGATTTTATCAGTCAGTTCTGATGAAATAGGAGCGTGCTCTCGCGAAAGTCTCTCGTCCTACTAATTGCCGGCCTCCCGTCGCTGCTCGCCGCTGACGGTAAGGGCATCGATTTCAACCGCGATATACGCCCGATACTTTCCGACAACTGCTTCGCCTGTCACGGTCCGGACGAAAGCAAACGGATGGCGGGGATCCGTCTGGATACTAAGGAAGGAGCGCGGGCCGCGTTGACGCCCGGCAACCCGGAGGCCAGCCGCCTCTATTTGCGCGTGGCTCACCCTGACCCTAAGCGGCGCATGCCCCCGCCTTCCACGGGCCGAACTCTGACCACGCAGCAAGTGGAGTTGATTCAGAAATGGATCGCGGGCGGCGCGGACTGGAAGCTGCACTGGTCCTACGAAAAACCGGAGCGGCCGGAATTGCCGGCGCTCAAAAACAAGAAGTGGGCGCGGAACGCGATTGATAACTTTGTCCTTGCCCGCTTGGAACAGGAGAAGCTCACACCCAGCGCCGAAGCCGACCGCATCACGCTGCTGCGCCGCCTGAGCTTCGATCTAACGGGCCTTCCGCCAACGCCCGCGGAGGTCGATACATTTGTGAAGGACAAATCGGCGAGCGCGTATGAGAAGCAGGTTGACCGCCTGCTCGCCTCCCCGCATTATGGCGAACGCATGGCCATGCCCTGGCTGGACCTTGCCCGCTATGCCGATACGCACGGCTTCCACATAGACTCGCATCGCGACATGTGGCCGTGGCGCGATTGGGTGATCCGGGCGTTCAACAACAACATGCCGTTTGACCGCTTCACGGTCGAACAACTGGCCGGTGACTTGCTGCCCAACGCGACCACCGAACAGAAAATTGCCAGCGGCTTCAACCGCAATCACATGATCAACTACGAGGGCGGCGCGATTCCCGATGAGTATTTGGTGGAGTACGTAGCCGACCGCTCCGAGACGACGTCCACCGTTTGGATGGCGATGACGATGGCCTGCGCGCGCTGTCACGATCACAAGTACGACCCCATTAAGCAGAAGGATTATTACCGCATGTTCGCCTTCTTCAACAGCGTGAAGGAGAAAGGACTCGATGGACGCGATGGCAATGCGGATCCGTTTCTGCGGCTCCCAAGCGGTGAACAACAGACGCGGTTGGACGATCTGATGGCGCGCATCAAGGCCCGTGAGTCTGAACTGGCGGATGAGAAAATCAAGCCCGCGCGAGAGCAGTGGGAGAAGCAACGATTGGCGTTGTTGGACTATGCCGCGCCAGCGGGTCTGCGCGATGGGTTAGTAGCACAGTATGAAATGGACGGCACAGGGAACGATCACTCCGGGGCCTATCGCCACGCGCACGTTTTGCGCGGCGAGCCAACGATGGTGCAGACGAGCGTCGGCAAGGCGACGCTGTTCAGCTCGCCGTCGCATGCCGTGTTAGGGAAGATTGCTTTGGGCGCCGATTATTCGATCGCGGCGTGGCTGGTGCAGGACCACCATGAACCGCAGACCGTGCTTCGACAGGCGGGCCGCCTGGACGTTTGGTGGGACGCGTCCTATCCGATGCCGCACTTGCGGCGCGGAGCGCACTTGCATGTGGAGACGCCTGGCATGCATCTGCGCACACGCGACCGCCTGGTGCAGACCGAGCAGTATCATGTCGCCATTCTTCATACACAGGCGGGCGGCGTGGCGATTCGGATCAACGGCCAAGCCGTGCCCGTCGTTCGTGAGGCGGCGAGCGGCGTTACGAACGGAGAGGCCGGTGTGCTGGCGATTGGCCAGGAACTAGACACCGAAGTGCGTAACGGTTTTCGGGGACGCATTGCCGACCTTCGCATTTACGCCCGTGCGCTTACCGAAAGCGAACTGCGATATCTCGCGATCGATCATCGCCTTCCGCACATGCTAAGCGTACCGGTGAAGCAGCGCGCCAAGGAGTTGACACTTCGATTGCGCGAGCACTACCTGGCGCATGTGGCGCCAGCGGAGACACAGGCCGCATGGGCGGATTTGCGGCAGTTGCGTGAGCGGAAGGCGCAGTTGGACGACGCCATTCCCAACACAATGGTGATGTTCGAAATGGATAAGCCGCGCGACACGTTCGTGCTAAATCGCGGCGACTATCGCAACCATGGCGAGAAGGTGACGCCTAGTGTTCCCGCCGTTCTTCCCCCACTCGCGGCTGGCGCCAAGCCAGACCGCCTCGCGCTGGCGAAATGGCTGGTCGACCCGCAACATCCGCTAACCGCCCGCGTTGCCGTGAACCGATATTGGCAAAACTACTTCGGCATCGGCCTCGTGAAATCCAGCGAAAACTTCGGCACGCAAGGCGACGCGCCCAGCCATCCGGAACTGCTTGATTGGCTCGCCACTGAGTTCCAACGCACCGCGTGGGACGTGAAGGCTATGCAACGCCTGATCGTGACTTCCGCCACGTATCGCCAATCTTCAAAGGCCACACCGGCGCTGACGGAACGCGATCCGGAGAACCGCCTGCTGGCCCGCATGTCGCGATTCCGCCTGTCCGCGGAACTCGTGCGCGACAACGCGCTGGCGGTAAGCGGCTTGCTCAACACAAAGGTTGGCGGCCAGAGCACGTACCCCTATCAACCTCCGGGAATCTGGGAGGAGATATCGCGCGGCGAGATTTTCTCCGCGCAGGTTTACAAAGAGAGCCAGGGCGAGGACCTCTATCGCCGCGGCATGTATTGGTTCTGGAAACGAACGGCGCCGCCCGCGTCGCTGTCCACTTTCGACGCGCCCGACCGCGAAAAATGCGTCGTGCGGCGCTCGGTGACCAATACGCCCTTGCAAGCCCTTACACTGCTGAACGATCCAACATACATCGAAGCCGCGCGGGTCCTGGCCCAAAATGTTTTGCGCGAGGCGGGTGGCGATCCGTCCAAACGGCTGATGCTGGCTTTCCGCCGTGTAACCGGCCGCATCCCCGATGCCCGCGAAGCGAACATCCTGAGCGAATTGGCGGCGAAGCAGATGGCCCGCTACGCCCGCGACGCGAAGGGCGCGCAGGCGTTGATAAGCATCGGCGAAACGCCTGTGGACAAGAAATTACCGGTGACTGAATTAGCGGCGTGGACCAACGTGGCCACCGTGCTGTTGAACATGGACGAAGCGATTACGAAGGAATAATGCCATGAACTGGAAACGCGAAATGCAGTTGCTGGAAACTCGGCGGCAGTTCTTTGGAAAAGGTGCGCGCGGCGTAAGTGTCGCGGCGCTGGCCTCGCTGATGGGCAATGCCGCGCCAGCCGGCGGGCAGCCGGGCGTGCCGCACTTCGCCGCCAAAGCGAAACGTGTGATCTGGCTGCACCAGTCGGGCGGCCCCTCGCAACTCGACCTGTTCGACTACAAGCCGCAGTTGAAGAAGTACCACGGCAGCGAACTGCCCGGTTCTATTCGCATGGGCCAGCGCATTACGGGCATGACCTCGGGCCAGTCTTCGTTCCCCTGCGCCGCCTCCATTTTTAAGTTCGAACAAGCCGGCAAAGCGGGCATGTGGATGAGCGAGTTGATTCCGCACCACAAGAAAATCGCCGACGATATTTGCCTGATCAAATCCGTCCATACCGACGCCATCAATCACGATCCCGCCATCACGTTCATCCAAACCGGCAGCCAGCAGCCGGGCCGGCCGAGCATCGGCTCCTGGGTCTCCTACGGCCTCGGCAGCGAGACGCAGGAGTTGCCTTCGTTCGTTGTGCTGCTGTCGCAGCAGAATTCGGTGCGCGCGGATCAGCCATTGTTCTCGCGCCTGTGGGGCGCTGGTTTTCTGCCGTCCCATTATCAGGGCGTGCGGCTGCGCAGCGGCAAGGATCCGGTGCTCTATCTGGCCGACCCGGCTGGCATTGAGCGCGAAGGGCGGCGCGAAATGCTCGACGCTTTGCAAGCGCTGAACAGGAAACGGGAAGAGGCGTATCACGATCCCGAGATCGACACACGCATTCAGCAGTACGAAATGGCGTACAAGATGCAAGCCTCGGTGCCGGACTTGACCGACTTTTCAAAAGAGCCGGCGAGCACGTTTGAGCTCTACGGCGAGGACGCCCGCAAGCCCGGCACCTATGCCGCCAACTGCCTGATGGCGCGGCGGTTGGTGGAGCGCGGCGTGCGCTTTGTGCAGCTTTATCACAAAGGCTGGGATCAACACGGCAACCTTCCGCAGGACCTGGCGCTGCAATGCAAGGCCAGCGACCAGGGCGCCGCGGCGTTGGTGCGGGACCTGAAACAGCGCGGCATGTTGGACGATACGCTAGTCGTCTGGGGCGGGGAATTCGGCCGCACCGTTTATTGCCAAGGCAAGCTGACCGACACCGACTACGGCCGCGATCACCACCCGCGCAACTTCTGCATGTGGATGGCCGGAGGGGGCGTGAAGCGCGGTTTTCAGATGGGTGAAACCGACGACTACAGCTACAACATCGTTCGTGACCCCGTGCATATTCACGATATCCAAGCCACACTGCTGCACTGCTTAGGCGTGGACCATACTAAACTAACCTATAAATTCCAGGGCCGTTGGTTCCGCTTAACGGACGTGCATGGGAATGTTGTTAAGTCTGTGCTGGCATAGAGATGCCCCCACCGGCACCCTGCCCTAAGTCGACCCCTGCCGCGCAACCGGTGAAAACCGCACCCGCAGCCAAACCTGCACACCCTTGGGATGCGCCCCGTAGATAGGCGACAAGTTAGCCGGCAAGTTATAAACCATTAACTGCCCGCCCAGCGCCGGCCGCAGGAACTTACTAACCGCCGGCAGCTCATACGAATAACCCATCGTGTAAGCCTGAATGCGCGTATACCGGTACTCCTCCAGCAACCGCACATACGGCGCCTCTTCGAACAGCAACAACGAATCCTTATCCGTCAACTCCGCCCGTCCCCACACCCAATGTTTGTCGCGGAACAGCGCCGTCGATTCCGCCGTATACGCATTAAATGTCTGCCCCTGCACCCGCGTCGGAATCCGCACGATATGTTCCCGCCGCCCATTCGCCTTCTTGGAATTAGACTGCAATATGGACAATAAATCCCCATTCGGTTTCTGCGTATAAGCCAGGTCATGGTTCCGCCCCCAAATCAGCGTCGTCGCCCAATGCCCCCGATCCATCGGCCGCACATACGTTGCCGACGCGGTCTGCCGGAATGAATCCCGGTCCGGATGCGTCGCCTCCCGATTGTTAATTCGCCCAACGGAATACTGCATCGCCCATCGCGAAGTGGGCGTCACCGTTACCCGCGAAGCAAAAGAGTCAATCGCCCCAATCTCAATCCCCCAGCGCTTCTCGTCGGGCTCCCGCCCATGAAATCCGCTTGCCTCCAGCGTCACCCAACGGTGGGTCACCCCGGCCGTCAACACGCTCGATGCAATATGCGTCGAGTCCTGGTAATGATGCGACATGACCGCGATCGGATTCTCCGACATCGAAACCCGGTGCGGAAACGCCGTCGGCCCAATCGCCGGATCCCCCCGCAACCCCGCATAAAAGTTCAGCGTCGTGTTCTCGCCCGCCCGGTACTGATAAGCCCCCGCCAACTCCTTCACGAAGTCGTGCGGATGCTGCCCATTCAAAATCGGGATGTTCTTCCACGTCTCGCCCGTCTGCAATAACAGCGGGTAACGCCCTTTGGTCACCGTCAGCGGTTCGATTGAAAACATCGTGCGAATCGTGAAAATCCCACCGGCCAGCCGCCGGCTCGCCATTGGCATTACCCACCCCGCGCCAAACATTTTGTCGCGGCCTCGCGGCCCGCCCTGATTCGTATAGACGCCCCACAACGTCCCGTGGAACATCACGTTCCAACCGCCCGCGCGCTTGTGCAACATGTTCATCGGCCGTACCGCCGGCGACTGGCTCGTCCCGCTCACATAAGCGCCGCTGAACGCCGCCGCGCTCGCGCTCATCCCGGCCGTCATGCTGCCGTCCATCGTTGACAGCGTCACCTCGCTCAATGGCAGTCCCGTGAACATCCCTTCGCCGGCATGCCAGCCATCGTAACAGTCCCCGCAGACTCCCTGCTTTTTCTTCGCCGCCGCCGCCAGATCGCTCCCGCAGGGGCAATCCCGTTCCCCCGCGCATTGCCCGCAACCGCCCTTCACGCAGCACAAAAAGCGCTTCTCGCTCACTAGTGTTTTCTTCGCCCGCAGCAACGCCTCCAGCCCCTCCCGCAACTCCGCCGGCAATTCCCCCGTCCCCGGCATTGCCTGCTTCTCCGCCGGCAGAAGTCCAACGTCCTTAACCCCCGCCAGCGAGCCCCTTCCGTTCTTCCACCCGGCCATGCACTCCCCGCACGCCCCCAGCCCCCGCGCGACGTTCGCCGCGCACGCGCACGACCCGTTCTTCCGCAGGCACAAATCACAACTCGGCTTCACGCAGCACGCATACCGTCCCTTTGACTGCACCGCCTTCTTCGCCGCGGCCAGCTTCGCCTGCGCGACGCGCAGGTCCGCTTCGGCTTTCGTCGGCTTCGTGTTTTTTCGTCCGCCCTCGTGCCCGGACAACAACCCGCCCATCGCCAATAACACCACCGCCAACCGCATCTTTATTGCGCTCCCGCCGCCACCACTGTAAACGCCCCGGTCTCCACCACGCCCGCCCGCTGCATCTGCACCCACGCCCGATACCGCCCCGGCTTCGGAAACCGCGCCAGGAAAGCCAAGTGTCCGTCCCGGCCATTCTCCGGATCCAGTTCATCGGGATGCGAATGGACGAACGTCTCTCCATCCTCATGGACCAAAATCAAATGTCCCAGCGCCCCCAGATACGGCTGCAGGTCGTTCACCGGCGCGCCCGACTTCGCATCGAGGATTCGGCATGACATTCGCAAAGTCTTCCCCGCCACAAACTGCGTTTCCGTGAACGCCACCTGTACCGAGCCTGACGCCGTCTCCCCCGTCAACTTCTCCGCGCCAATCGCGAACCGCTCACTCTTCTTCCCGCCCACCTTCAACCGCACCGGCAGCACCTGTCCGCCCGCCCCCTTTGGCGCCACGTCCACAAACAGCGTGTACTCGCCCGCGTGCGGGAAGGCGAAACGCAGCCGGAAACTGCCATCCGCCGCAGGCTCCGGATGCTCATGCGAGAACACCCCTAGGTCCTCCCGGACAACGATCAGATGCATCGGGCGCTCGTGTTGAATGTCGAACTCCTTCACCCGCGCGTTCCCTGCCGTCCGCGAAAACACAGATACCTCCAGCTCCGCGGGCTCGCCCGCCTTCGGACTCTTGGGTGTCGCCCGAATCTCCGCATAGAACGGCCGCGGCTTGGCTTTGCGGTTCTTCGCCGTTACCGCATCGCCCACCTGAAGCGGGAACGAAACAGTGAACTCCGAACCGCCCGGCGGAGAGATAAACAACTGCAACCGGTACTCGCCGCCATGCGGAAAAGTCGGGTGTACGCCATACTCGCCGGGCACGCCTTCCGGGTGCGCGCTTTCCGTCATCTTCGCCATTCCGGGCATAGTTGGCATATCGATAACGCTCCGCGCCAAGGCTCGAATGACAGGCCCCGCGCCCATTACCGCATCGACCTGCGTGGCGTCGACCACCCGGTACTCGATCTGCATCTCCTCCTGCGCCGCCAAGCCATCGACGGGAAGCCGCAGGCTCACCTCATACTTGCCCGCTCTCATCGGAGCCTGTCCCCAAGCCATCCCAGCCAACAGCATCAGCGCGGCAAAACGCATCACTTTACTGCCACCAGCGTCGTATTGCTCCGCTGCCGGTTCACCGAAATCACAAGTTCCAAAGCCGTTCCCGCCGGCCCATCCGCGGGCGCCTGCACGTTCGCCTGCGCCAGCCCCACAAAACCCGGCGTCAAGCCTAGAAACAAAATCGGCGCATCCCGCCCGCCAATCGTCGCCGAGGAATCCAGCGCCGCCCGGTACAACGTCGTCGCCGGGGCCGCCAGCCCCGCCGCCAACTCCCCATCCAACGCTCCAATACCAGTCAAATACACCGTCATCACCCGGCCCCGTGTCTCCGCGTTTTCCGCCGTATTCAACGTGAAATCCTGATTGATTGCCACCGCTCGCGTCCCGCCCGCAATCATGAAAATCCCCGGCGCCGCCGCCCCGATATTCACCGTCTCTTCCGTACTCATTCCCTCCCGCGTCGTCACCCGAATCTTCGCCTCGCCCTCGCGCGCATCGTATGGTAACTGCGCGTTGATCTGGTTCGGTGACACGAATACCAGCGGCATCCGCGTACCATTCACAGACACCGCCGCGCCCGCCATTTCCGTCGGCAATGGCAGCTCGCTGGCCTGTGTCAAAGCCGTTGCGAAGTTGATTCCAAAGATCGAAATCAATGCGCCAGGAGCCAACGGCACTGGCGCCGGCAGAAAGCTCGCCGCGTTCACCACGCCTCCCGGCGAAATTGCCGGCTTCACCGCAAAGCTCACCTTCCGGATCAGGTAATTCTGCCAGTCCACAATTAACACATCGCCGTTGTTATCCACCGCCACCGCATTCGGGAAGTTCAGCGGGCTCTGCGTTGCGGGAATGCCATCCGCTCCTCGTCCAATTTGCCCGTTCCCCGCAATCGTGGTGATCGTCCCGTCCACCGCCACGCGCCGCACCCGTTGATTCCCCATGTCGGCGATATACATCCTTCCTGCCGCGTCCAAGGCCACGGCGTTTGGCTGGTTCAACTGCGCCGTCGCCGCCTGCCGGTCATCGCCGTTGTACCCCGGAGCCCCAGTCCCCGCCACTGTCGTAATCGCCCCGCTCGGCGCAATCCGCCGTATCCGGTGATTGCCCTGTTCCACCACCAGCAGGTTGCCGTTCCGGTCGAAAGCGATGTGGGTCGGGTTCGACAGCGCGCTCCGCGTCGCATCGGGGCCATCCGCTCCGCCGCCCGGCAGTCCCGTCCCCGCGATCACCTGCAGCCGGCCATCACTGTTCACCCGCGCAATCCGATTGGAATGCAACTCCGCAAAATACGCGCGTCCCTCACTGTCCACCGCGATCGAACTTGGCCAATCCATCGGCGTAAGGGTCGCCGGAATATTCGGCGCAAAGAACGAATGCAAGTTGCTCCCCACCACCGTCGTTATCGTCCCCGATGGCGTCACTTGCCTTATCCGGTTGTTCTTCTGATCGCAAATCAACAACAGCCCATTCGGCGGCATTAGCGCCTGTGCCGGCCCATAGAGCTTCGCCGCCGTCACCGATCCGCCATCCCCCGCTTCCGTCGCCCCGCCGGTTGGCGAACACCGCGCCGTCTCAATCGAAGGCCGCTGTCCACTCCCCGCCACCGTCGTAATCACCCCGTCCGGCCCAATCCGCCGGATCCGGTTGTTGTTCGTATCGGCAATATAGATGTTGCCCGCCCGGTCCACGGAGATATGGTTCATCTCCTCGTAGCGCGCCGGGTCGCACTCGTTCTGAACGCTCGCCAAGGTCAACGACGCCGACGTCGCCGGACCCCCATCGCCGCCATAGCCGCGTACCGTACCCGCGATGGTCGTAATGATTCCGGTCTGCCCATAGGCAACGGGAAGAAGGAGGAGAAATGTGACGAGGCGGGGCAAACGACCATTTTCGCATGGCCCGCCGCTTTACAATGGATAAACTCCGCCATGCAGTTACGGTCCGCGTCCCAAATCGCCACCGGCCTCGGCGCCGGCAACATTGGTGACGATCTCGCCATGCGAGGCTTTTGGCGCCAACTCCCGCCAGACTTTCGCCTTCACGCGGGCGTGTTTGACAATTACCTGCGGCAGCGCGAACCCTACCCGGCCCGCTACACTTATCACGTCCAATCGCCCGGTCCCATCGAAAACGCCTGGGTTCGCGATATCCCCGGCATCTTCGCCGGCTCCATTTTTGAACGTCCCGGCTCCGGCTGGCCGATGGCCTTCATTGCCCCCCGCCTCCAGCATTTCCACGATCACGGCCTCCCCGTGGACGCCGTCGGCGTCAATGTCGAGCCTCTGGCGGAGCGAAGAAGCCCGCCGCCTCTTCGACCGCCACTGCCGTCCCATTCGCTCCTGGACCGTCCGCGACGCCCTCCTCGCCATGCGTGTCGACCCTGGCCGGGTAGCCATCGGCGCAAGCTGGGGCTGGCTCTACGAATCTCCGTCCGATCGCTCCGAGTGGGCCGCCGCAATCTGGCGCGAGTTGAAAATCGATCCGGCCAGGCCGCTGCTCGCCGTCAACATCTCCCTGGCAGCCGGCTTTGACCTCTCGGCCTCCACCGCGGCCCTCGACACTCTTTACCGCGACGACGGCCTCCAAATAGCCTTCGTCTGCCTCGATTTCCGCCATCCCGGATTCCACCGCGATTTTGCCGAAATAGCGCAATCGGCGATGACTGCGCCTTCGGTCATTGTTACTATTCCCCAGGCGAACTAATCGCCCTGCTCCGCCATTCCACGGTCGCCGTTTCGCCGCACTATCCGTTCGGACTGGCCGCCATTCTGGCCGGTACCGTCCCGGTATTCCTCGCCGCCTGCCCCAGCGAAATCGGTTGCTCGCCCCGCGCCGCCGAAGACCTGGCCGCCGCCGTCCGAGACGCCATCGCCAACCGCGAATCGACGCTCAGAATGCTCGCTCAAGTCCGTATTGAGCAGACCGCCCGCGCGCTCCACAACCTGGACCTCTTCACCGTTTTCAACGGCGCTACGCCGTCGCTAGATCCGGCAGAAAACGAATCTCCGTAATCGCCGCCGCCATCGGCCGGCCTTCCCGCGCCGCGTCGGCCCATCGCGAAAATTCCATCGTCAACGCGTTCGGCCCTTCTCGCAGTTCCGCTTTCACGCACACCAAACGGCCCTTATCGATTCCGGTCGCCGGCAGCTCGAAGGAGCCCAGCGACTCCCCGTTCAACGCCAGCCGCATCGTCTGGCCCGCATGAAGATTGCGGTAGCGAAGCACCAGCGAATGCGTCCCGCTGGTATTCGAATGCACCCGCATCTCCGATACCGGCCCATACGCCCACCGGAATCGCGGCAGCGAGTGCTCCGGATACGGCCCCTCCTCCGGTCCCAGCGACGCCGATTCCATCGTCAGTCCGTCGCCCCGGTGAATCACCTGTACCGGCGGCAGTTCCACCGCATGACCCAAAAAGTTGATTTTCTCCGGTATCTGAAACCGCTCCAGCAGCCCCAGTTTTCGCCACGCCCGGAACAAATGGTAGTACGCCGCCTGCGCTGACCATTCGTTCTGCACATAGATCCGGCCCCACTGGCCCATGCTTCGCCGCCACTCCGGCTTGCGGTACAGCTCGTAGATCGCCGCCGCCAGCGCCTCGGTGGAGAACTCGTCCACCAGCAGCCCCGTCAGGCCCTCCACTACCGCTTCCTGCATCCCCGACGCCCGCACGCCAATCACCGGCGTGCCGCACGCAATCGACTCGATGAACACCTGCCCGAACGTTTCTTCCCGGCTGGGCGCGACATACAAATCCGCCGCCGCGTAGAGGCTCGCCAGCAACTCCGGGTCGTCGATGTGCCCCATGCGCCGCATATCGGCGAAGGCAAAACGTTCTCCTTCGCGCTTCTGGCCCAAGCTCACCACCGTCAGGTTCGGCAAATCCAGACTCGCCAACGCATCCAATGCCAAACGTGTATTCTTGCGCAGATCGTACAGGTCGCCGCTCAACAGGACGATGAACTGGTCCGCCGGCAGACCCAGAATCGCGCGGCACGTCTGCCGGTCTTTCGTGCGGAACACTTCCAGCGGGAAGCTCAAACGGAACTGTTCCACCGGCCGGCCCTTACGCCCGTTTCCGGCCGCCGCCATCGTCTCCCGCGCAAAGTCGCATGTCCAACGCGAATTGCCCAGCAGCATTAGCTGATTGTCGCTGAAGAGCAGTTGCTGCTTGCGGCCCCACGCATTGGCTATCTTGTCCGGATCCATCCGCGGATACTCGCCCGCGGTCGGACACGATGCGTCGCACCCGGTCTTGTACTTTGCGCACGGCGACGGATAGGCGCATCGCCCTGTCAGCAGCCAGAAATCATGCAGCACCGAAAGCGTCGGATAACGCTCGGCAATCAAACCCAATTGCCACGGATCCGGACCCGCCGAATGCAAATTGCCCGCTATCACCATGTCGGGCGCCGCCGTGCCGATCGCGGCCGACACTTCCTTCGCCGTTAGTTCCGTCGGTTCGCCCGAATGCCCCGGTTCAGCCCGCAAGGCGAAAGCCGTGACAGTGTGTCCCGCCATCGCCAGCGTCTCCGCCATGCGTTGGTGCGCGATGCCGGCGCCGTACTGGAATCCGTGGTCGTTCAACATCGATATCCGCAACTGCTTTCGCGGCGACGCGTACGCCTTGCTCGCCCGTCTGGGCCGACCTGTCCGCTTGTGAAAGTCGTCGACGTATTTCTCTAGTTCAGCTTTGAATTTGACCTCGGCGTTCGTCTTTTGCTCCTCGTGTATGCGGAACCAGGCCACCGGATGTCCAATCACGTGAATGCGCGCGCCCGCCTCGGCCATTCGCACCCACAGATCGAAGTCCATGCTGTAGTACAGGTCTTCCCGTACCGCGCCGCCTGCCCGTTCCCAGATTTCGCGGGAGAACATCGCCTCGGGCTGGTAAAAGAACTTACCGGAGTTCCATCCGCCATCCAGATCCAGCAGATCGTCCAGCGGCAGCGGTCCCGGCTCGCAGCTCGTCATGTGGTGGCCGAGCACGACGTCATTTGCCCGCAGCGTGGCGATACCCGCCACAATGTCCGCCGCCGACGTGTGGAACCCCATCGCCACTGCGGCCAGCGCCCCGGGAGCCAGCACGTCATCGCTGTTCAACCACGTCAGAATGTCGCCCGTCGCTAGCGCCATGCCCTTATTGATCGCGTGGCTCTGGCCCCCGTCCTTTTCCGATACCGCCGCCGCCAGCAGGTGCAGGTGGCGCTTCATCACGGCCCCGGTTTCGTCGTCCGACCCGCCGTCGATCACGATATGCTCTACTCGCGGATACCCCTGGCCGGCAACCGACAGAATCGTCTCTTCAATGTATTTGCCCTGATTGAAGGCGGGCGTGACAACCGAGACGAGCGGCCAGCGCTCTCCCGTGGGCAACGTGTCCGGCAGCGGCGTCGCCGGCCTGCCCGCATGAGGCCATTCCCCATACCCGCACATGGCGTTCGGCTCGTTGGCTCTCAGCCATCGCCGCGCCGCTTCCGTCGCGCGCGTCTGCGGCGTGTAGGAGCCTTCCCTGAACTTGCCCTGCGAACCGAAGAAACCCGCCTGCATTTCGGCGCATATCCGCCGGTGGATGGCCTGTGGAATCATCGTGTCGCTCGCGCGGAACAGTCCGCTCGTCCGATACACGCCGCATCCCTCACCCCCCGGTAAGCGTTCCAAAAATCCCGCCTGTATCCAGTGCGATTCTTCGCCCAGCGGCTCGCCCGTTACCAGCGTCGCCCCGGCCGGCAGGTCTTGCCAAAGCGCGAACGCCGCCAGCCCATCCGGAGCCGCCGCCACTGCGGGATGCGTCGGCAAATCGCGCAAAAAATCCTGCGTAGTTCCGTGGAAATAAAGCACCGGGCGGGCCAATCCGGCCCGCAGCATGGACCGGAATCCGTCGCGCAGAACGCGCGCCTCGGCATGAACGAAATATAAGGCTCCATCGTCGCCAACCGCCGCCGCCGCCGTCAGCAGCGACCGTGTGTCCACCTGCGCCAGCACGATCGGTCCGTGCCCCGTTCCGGCGGCGGAACGCAGCGAAGCGTAGAATTCCTGCCGGAACAAATCCGGAAGCTGCGGCGATGACGCGGTATCCTTGCCATTTTGCTGGGTATCAGACTGCGTCTGAATCCAGTTCGATCTGGTTTTTTCGGGCTCTTCGAGCATGGTTTCGGACGCCGGTAAAATTGGCAAACGGGGCCGCGGTCCTAAAAACGGCGAACTTGCTTAAGAATCCTATATGGTAACAGATTACGCAAGGCGGCAAGATCGGCGTGCAACTTTGTAATCTGCTCGCCGCGGTCGGCGCGGTCGGCCTCCTTCTCAATTAATTCCCCTGACAACCGTTCGATCAAACGAAGCCTATCCTCCCGGTCCTGTTCGCTCGCGGCCAACCGGGCCGAAATGTCTTCAATCAGCCGGAGCCGTTCCGCCCGATCCTGTTCGCTCTCCGCCAACCGCGCGGAAAGCTCTCTAATCGCTTCCAGCCGGCGCTCCCGGTCGCCTTCGCTCTCCGCCAACCGCGCGGAAAGCTCTCTAATCGCTTCCAGCCGGCGCTCCCGGTCGCCTTCGCTTACCTCGATCCGGCCCAGTAAGGTGTCGATCAGTTTCTGCTTCTCCGCCCGGTCATGATTCACCTCTTCCAAATCTTTCGCCAGCGTGTTGATCACGACCAGCCGCGCCGCATGATCTTCCCCCATCGCGCGTAGTTCGCCGTTTACCAACGTCAGCAGTTTCCGCGTATTTTCATGCTCTCGCTCCATCTCCTCGCCGCACGATTCCAACTGCTCAATCCGGCTCTCCCGCTCGGCCAGGCCGCGCTCCAGTTCGCTAACCCGCTCCTCCCGCGCCGCCAGATCGGCGGTGAGCGAAGCCAACTCCTCTCTTAAGTCCGGAATTAAGGCCAGCGCGCTGGCCAATTCAGCCGATTTTCGTTTCAGGAGTTGTTCCTGGTCGGCAAGCAGTCCCTGAAAACGGCCGTCCTCCGTGTCCGCCCGCGTCCGCAGCGTGGCCGTAAGGATCGATTCTTCTTCCAGGCGCTCGCGCAAGGAATCAAGTTCCGAGGCCGCGGATTCCCATCTCGCTTTCCACTCGGCGCTTTCGCCGATCGCCTTTCCGGCGGCTTTCTCCAGCGCCGCATTCGCCGTTCGCAACGCCTCCACTTTAGCCCGTCCATCCGCGATCTTCCTCACCGCTATCGGCCGGAATCGATCCAGCCGGCTTTGCGCCGCTATCCGGTCTTCGGTTTCCTGCCGCAGATTTCCAATCGCCAGGCGGCTCTCAAATTCCAGCTTCGCGGCTCGTTCTTCCAGCAGGTTAGCCCGTTCCTCGACCACAACCAGTTGCTGCGTCGCCGGCAGCGCTTTCCCGCCCGTGGCCGTATCGAGTTCCTCCCGCAACTGGGCGATGTCGCGCAACCGGTCCTCATGCCACTGCGTGAAGTTGGCGCGATCCGCCGTCAGATTCCGCCGCGCCGTTTGCGCCGAAGCTAGCAGGTCCCGCAGAATCGCCGCGCCAAGTACCGGGTCCGGTTGCAGAACCTCCACCGAAAACCCCGTCGTCCGGCCGCGCATCATCGTCTCCGCCTTTGCCATCACCGCGGCCACCGGTATGTCCTTTACGCAATGTGAACGGCTCAAATAGCAGGCCCAGTCGCAACCGGTGCAGGGCACGCTGACGGTGAACACGGCTCCCGACTGAGCCGCCGGAATGAATCGCGGCCAAGTGCCGCCGCCAAACACCGCCAGGACTGGCTTGCCGAGCGCCGCCGCGATATGCATCGGTCCCGTATCCTTGCCGATGTAACCCTCGGAAAGCTGCAAAATACCGGTCAGGACGCTGAGTTCCAGTGGCTCGCCGGTGATCGTCGCGGTTCGCAACCCGGCCTGCCCCATGGCGTTCTGGATCTCCACCGTCGCCGCGTGTTCATCCGGCGACCCGGCGAAGAGCAGTGTCGCGCCCGCCTTCTCTGTCAGACCCTGGCAGAGCTCCGCCCACTGTTCCATGCGCCAGTTCCGTACGCCCTTGTCCGGAGCGTCTCCCGCGCAAACGGCCCAAAACGGACGGCCATCCAACCCGAGCTGCGCCAGTCGCGCCGCGGCAGCGGCCAGCGCTTGGGGCTGCGCCTCCATGCGCGGACGTTCCAATTTGACGGGATGTCCCAACACGGCCGCGCACAGTAATTCGTTCTTCTCCAGTTCCGCCGCATCGCGGCCTGCCGAAACCCGCGTCGCGAAGCGGATCGTTGAGATCGAGGTTGTCTCCGGACGCGCCTGGAATAAGTGCCCGGTGAAGCCAATGCAGTCGACTTCGGGAAGTTCGGCCGCCAACTGTTCTTCCAATTGCGTGTATTGGAACGAGGCCGCCACGAACAAGTCCGGCGCGAACGCCTTCACTTCCCGCAGCATCTCCTGTCCCAGGCCCGCGGCCAGCGAAAAGTCCCGTCCGTAGGGGTTGCCGGCGCATCGCAGAACGCGCGCATTCGGGAATAGATCCGTAGCCAGCGGCGCCACGAAGTCGCGGACAATCAGTAGTATTTCGTGCCCCGCTTCCAGCAGGGCCGCCAACATGGGCTGCCGAAGAATGAAGTCCCCAATATTGTCCGGATTGCTAACGGCAATTCGCATGCAGTCCCTTAGTCTAACCGATGGCCCGGCTCTCGCCGTCCGTGTTGCGTCTCCATCCCCGCGGCGACGCCGATTCCTACTCCATACGCCAGTAGGTCCCCCCACGCGGATACGGTCCCCAGGAGCCAGCCCGCAACGCGCGCCAACAGCGCCGGCTCCGCCGCCATTCGCGCTGGTATGCAGGTAATTTGAAACACTTCGATGTCGCTGACGATCGCCATCGCGCCGGCCGCGCGCTTGCCGATCGGACCCCGGGTAAGCAACAGGTAGATCATCGCCGCGTACAACGAGCCGCCCAAATACTTGCCGATAAGAATAAATCCGGTCCGCCCCGACCGCGACAAAAGTCCGGCGCCGATGACCGCGGCTAACAACCAAAATCTCATCGCGCTAATAGCTTCTTAACCCACGTTAAATCGCGGTGACGGCCCAGAAACGCATAGAGCCACGAATGTCCGCGACCCATCAAGACGGCCAGTTTTTCCACCGTGTAGCCTGGATACCGGCGGTACACGCTCTCCACCACATGGAGGCGCGCCATTTCTAAGTTATGTTCCATGTTGCACCACCGGCCGTCTTCGCCGGGATCCTGGTACGGCATCGCCCCCGGCGGCGCGAGGGCGTTCCCCAAGCCCGCCGTTAACTGCGTCACCCGCACCCTCGCGAATCCATCCTGAACGTGCTCCAGGGATTCCAGCGCCGCCGCCGCAGCCCGCCCGGCCCACAGTGTCCGCCCCGCATCGTATGCACACACAGCCAGCAAGGCCCACGCCCGTGCCCGGTGCGCCCGGTTCGCCGGGCGCTGCTCCGCCAGCGCTTCGAGCGCCGCCCGGGCCGGCGCTTGGCGGCCCGTCTCCATCCACAACTCGGCGCGGAGCACGGCGAACTCGCCGCCGGCGTCCTCGCGGCCGCTGAAGAACTTCTGAAACCGGTCCAGCCCCGCCTCGCAGCGCGTCCAATCCCCGGCCAGCAGCAGGCTCTCAATCAAGTGGAATACCGCAGCCGCCGACAATGGCCCCGCGTCTATGTGCGTTCCGCGCAGGCAGGCCTCTACCCGCCGCCGCAACCCGTCCAGGTTCAGCTTCTTGAACTGCGAGCGGAGTTGCCGCAATCGCACTTCGGCCAATATTGAAAATGCTTCGGCGATGAAGGCATGACGCGGGTTTCGTTCGCGGAACCACTCCGCCAACTCCGCCAGACACGCCGCGTTCGCCCGCAGCGTTCCCGCGTTCGATTCCCGTAGTTCCTGAACCAGCACCGTGGCGCCGCGCCCGTACACTTCCAGCCCGCGGCGCCACATTTCCTGCCCCTGTTGCGCCAAAATCTGCTGCGCCGCCAGCAGCCAGCCTCGCGCTTCGACATACCGGCCGCGCGAAAGCGCAATGCCCCCATGCCCGAATCCTAACACCCGCGCCGTGCTGACGCGGCCGTAAATCGCCTCGCGCCGCCAACGTTCCGCGTCCACCCCTTCGTATTTCCCCCGCTTGTCCAATAAGCGCAATTGAATCCGCTCCAGCGCCGCGTCGAAGTCCCACGCCGCTTCGTTCAGCAAGCCCATGTTTCGCCGCCAAAGCCCCCGGTAATAGCGCGCCAGCGCCAGCGTCCCGTGACACGGAAACTCCGGCTCTGCCAAGTGCCAGTCGACGAACTCGCTCATCGCCTCGATCACCCGGCCCGCCTCGGTCAAGCGGTGCGCCCGCAACTGCGTCTGCGCGTAAGCCATAGCGCACCAGACGCGCTGGCGCATCAGGCGCCGGGTCGCCTCCAAATCGGCGCTCCGCGCCAACTCCAGCGGCCACCCGCCAACGTCGCCCATCAACTCCTCCACCGTCAGGCGCAGCAGCGCCGCCGCCTCCGGCGCGCGGCCCGCGGCGTCCAGATACTCGGCCGTCAGCGACAGCGCTTTCAGCCGGTTCCGGTCGCTGATGTCGGCGCGGCGTTTCCGGTGTCCGCTCAGCAGGCGGAGGAGGTCGCCGGCCAGTTGATCAAGCTCCGGACCGAAGGCAAAGGAACGCAGCCGGGACTGGAACGGCGCCAGCAGATTTTCCACGTTCATGGAAACATGATTCCACAAAAATGGAAAACATGGCGCGCTTTCGCACTCCGTCGCTTAATGGAGTTGAGAACAACAATATGCAGAATCAATCACTCCTAAATGCCTTGCAGGGCTTCCCGCTCGAAGAGTCCTTCCTGCCTCGCCTTTGCCGCGAGAATAAATGGTCCGCCGCCCAGGGCCGCCGCGCCATCGGCGAGTACAAGCGTTTCGTTTACCTGGCCTCGGTCTCGCCCGTGCCGGTCACGCCGCCGCCCGCCGTCGATCGAGTCTGGCACCTGCACCTTCTTTATACGCGGTCGTACTGGAATGGGCTCTGCCAGGCGGTTCTCGGCCGGCCGCTTCACCACGGGCCGACGGCCGGCGGCCGGGAGGAGGATGAGAAGTTCGGCAACTGGTACGACAGGACGCTGACTCTCTACCGTGAGGAATTTGGCGCGGCGCCGCCCGCCGATCTCTGGCCCGCCCGCTTCGGCGCCGAGACTCGTGACAAGCCCTCCTTCAGCGTGATCCTTCCCAGCGTCTTCCCGCTGCTGCTAATCGGGGCTGGCGCCATCCCGCCGCTCCTGATCGCCGCCTTCATTGGATTCATCGCGCTGATCGTCAAACTGGCCTGCACCGGCAGTTCCAAGAAGAAGCGCCGCGGCGAAGGCGGGGATCTGTCTCTTATAC
>ENA-ORBV01001830-ORBV01001830.1-microbial-mat-metagenome-genome-assembly--contig:-NODE-1830-length-46385-cov-10.677745_pt1 | contig 46385 bp, 48 predicted proteins | sample MGYA00237777_ERZ505514 | MGnify/ENA primary metagenome ERZ505514 (study PRJEB26160, sample SAMN06269048) | microbial mat metagenome | isolation source: Oligotrophic lake microbial mat | place... | reverse complement strand
GGCATGACGACCGGCCCAACCCGCCGGTGAGACCGCGACGAGCGCCGGCTCGTACACCACGTTCAGGGACACGACCGGCTATGACCACGCGCGCCCGCGTGAGGGCGGTTCTCGGACCAACCAACACCGGGAAAACTCACCTCGCCATCGAGCGGATGCTCGGTCACGCCAGCGGCATGATCGGCTTGCCGCTGCGGCTGTTGGCGCGCGAGGTTTATGACCGGGTGGTGGCGGCCAAGGGCGAGCATCTGGCGGCGCTCATCACCGGGGAAGAAAAGATCGTCCCGGACACAGCGCGCTACTTCGTCTGCACGGTGGAGGCGATGCCGCTCGACCGCGCGGTCGAGTTTCTGGCCATCGATGAGATCCAGGTCGCCCGCGATCTCGACCGCGGCCACGTCTTCACCGAGCGGCTGCTGAACGCGCGCGGCTTCGGCGAGACTATGTTGCTGGGGGCCGAGACCATGCGGCCGATTATCCGAAAGCTGCTGCCGGACGCCGAGATCATCCGTCGCGAGCGCATGTCGACGCTGGCGTATGCCGGGCCGAAGAAGATCACTAAGCTGCCGAAGCGCTCGGCCGTGGTCGCCTTCTCGGCCGAGGAAGTTTACGCCATCGCCGAATTGTTGCGCCGGCACCGCGGCGGCGCGGCGGTGGTGATGGGCGCGCTCAGCCCGCGCACGCGCAACGCGCAAGTGGCGCTCTATCAGAATGGCGAGGTGGACTTCATCGTCGCCACCGACGCCATCGGCATGGGCCTCAACATGGACGTCGATCACGTCGCCTTTGCGTCGCGCCGCAAGTTCGACGGCCGCACGTGGCGCGATCTCCGCGCCGATGAACTGGCGCAGATAGCCGGCCGCGCCGGGCGCTTCACGCGCGATGGCGCGTTTGGTGAAACCGGCGAGTGCGAACCATTCGATGAAGAGATGGTCGAGCGTGTCGAGGCGCACGAGTTCGAGAGCATCGAAGCTGTGCAATGGCGCAACGAGGTGCTGAAGTTCGATAGTGTGCAGAAGCTTATTGCATCGCTGGAAACGCCGCCGGATCGCAACGGCTTGCTGCGCGTGCGCGGCGCCGACGATGAGTTCGTGCTCCGTCGGATTCTGGATGAGCCGGACCTGATGGAGCGCGTGCGCGGGCCTGACGACGTGCGCCGCGTCTGGGACGCTTGTCAGCTGCCGGATTTCCGCAAGCTCTCGAAGGACGAGCACGCGCAACTGGCGTTGCGCATCGCCGGTTACATCTTGGCCTCGAAGGGACGGGTGCCGAGCCAATGGGTCGGCGCCGAGATTGAGAAGCTAGACCGCGCCGATGGCGATCTCGCCGCGCTGCAATCGCGCCTCGCCCACATTCGCACGTGGACCTACGCGGCCAGCCGCGCCGATTGGCTGGAGGGCGTCGAAGACTGGCGGATGAAGACACGCGAGGTCGAGGACAAGCTTTCGGACGCCCTCCATGAAGCGCTGACGCAACGCTTTATCGATCGCCGCACTAGCGCTTTGCTGAAGGGGCTAAAGCGCGAGGACGCGTTGCTTGCCGGCATTTCGGAAGAGGGCGAGGTCACGGTCGAGGGCCATTTCGTGGGCCGCTTGGAGGGGCTTGAGTTCAAACCCGATCCGCGCACGTCGTCCGGGCTCGAGGGCCGCGCCGTGCGCAATGCGGCGATGCGGGCGCTGCGCCCTGAGGTCTCGGGCCGCTTGGCGCGCATCGCGGGGGCGGTGGACGATGAGATCACGCTTGGCCGCGATGGCCGCGTGCGCGTCGATGGCGCGGTGGTGGCGGGCTTGGCCGCCGGCGCGCCGGTGCTGAAGCCGCGGCTGGAGCTGATCGGCGGCGACACGGCGCTGGAGACGCAGCGCGCCGCTGCGCGCGAGCGGCTGGAGCTTTGGTTGGCGCAAAGCGTGGCCAACGATTTGCGTCCGCTGGTGGCGCTGGAAACGGCGTGGCGCGATGGCCGGCTGCCGCCGGATGCGCGCGGCTTGGCGTTCCGCTTGATCGAAAACGCCGGCGCGCTCGATCGCGCCAACGAAGATCTTGAGCACATGGGCCAAGCTGCGCGCGAAGCGCTGAAGCGTCACGGCGTGCGGCTCGGCAAGCACACCATTTTTCTGCCCGCGCTGGTCCGCCCACGCGCCGCGCATACTTTGGCGCTGCTCTGGCACGCGGCGCACCCGAACACTGGACACGCGGTCTTCTTGGCTCGCCCCGGCGCGTTGTCGACCGTTCTGGAAAGTCCCCACAGCTGGGGCGAGTGCGCCGCCGCCGGCTACCGAGCCTGTGGACGCATCGCGGTGCGGCTCGATCTGGTGGAGCGTCTGGCCGACGCCGTCGATGCGCCGGAAGCGCAAGCTGATGTGACGCTGGCGCGGCTGATCGGTCGTTCGGTGAAAGATTTGCCCGGCATACTCTCGGCGCTCGGGTATCGGCGCGTCTCAGCTGAAGGCGACACACCGGCGCACTGGCGGCGCGGCCCTCCCAAGCGCAGGCGCGAGACGCACGCCGCTGCCGACAATGCCTTCTCGGCGCTTGCCGAGTTATTGCCGGTCGCGCCCCCGCCACCCCGTCGCCGCCGGAGTCGCCCAGTTTGATCGAGACGCAGCGCATTGATGTTTGGCTGTTTCGGGCGCGTCTGGCCAAGACCCGGGCCGAGGCGGCTCGGCTGATCAGCGAAGGCGGCGCCCGCATCGTGCATGCTGGCGTGGCGCGCCGGCTGGAAAAACCCTCGGTCGAGGTCACGCCCGGCGACGCGCTGCTATTCCCTTGGAACGGGCGGTTCGTGGCGCTCCGAATCGAAGCGATCGCCGCCCGCCGTGGGCCACCGTCGGAAGCGCGGCAGCTTTACAGCGAACTTGACGCAGAGACGCTTCCTTGACGCTAAGCCTGCGGCTCGTCATCTGAGCGACGGAAATCGGAACTGGGCCAATGACCTACATCGTCACCGACGCGTGCGTGAAGTGTAAGTACATGGATTGCGTCGAAGTTTGTCCGGTGGACTGCTTCTACGAAGGCGAGAATTTCCTGGTCATCCACCCGGACGAGTGCATCGATTGCGGCGTCTGCGAGCCGGAATGCCCGGTCGACGCGATCAAGCCGGATTCTCAAGATGATCCGGACGGCAAGTGGTTGAAGGTCAATACGGAGTATTCGAAGTCCTGGCCCAACATCACCGTTAAGGGAACGGCCCCGGCCGATGCTGACGCCTTCAAAGACGAGAAGGGTAAATTCGACAAATACTTTAGTCCGGAGCCCGGGACTGGCGACTGATCTTGTGACAGCGCGTCACTTCCGATTCGCCGTAAACTGTGTTATATACCTGTCAGAATTTGATGGGCGTGCGAGCCGCGCCTGACAGTCGGATCAATCCAGAGCGCTGAAACAGCTGCGCGGAGCATATATCGATCGCGGACGGGCTAACCGTCCGCTTTTGTTGTGCGCCAGCAGGTGTGACGCGACGGAAGGGTCCGGAGGTCCAAAATGCCAGATTTGGGACTGACGGAGATAGACATGCAAACTGCCAACCCTTCAACTGCTTTCCGCCCCGGTGACCATATCGTCTATCCGGCGCATGGCGTGGGCCGCGTCACGGGCGTCGAGAAGCAAGCGGTGGCAGGCATCGACCTGGACGTCTTCGTGATCTCGTTCGAGCAGGACAAAATGACCCTGCGGGTTCCCACCACCAAGGCGAAGTCCTGCGGCATGCGTCCGCTGGCCTCGGGCGAAGTGGTCGATCAAGCCATGCGCACGCTCCAGGGCCGGGCCCGGATCAAGCGCACCATGTGGTCGCGCCGCGCTCAGGAATACGAAGCGAAGATCAACTCGGGCGACCTCGTCTCGATCGCCGAAGTGGTGCGTGACCTTCACCGCGCCAGCGATCAGCCGGAGCAATCCTATTCCGAGCGTCAGCTTTATGAGAGCGCTCTCGACCGGATGGCGCGCGAACTCGCGGCGGTTGAAAAGATCGCACGCGAAGATGCCGTGCAAAAGGTGACCGCGTCATTGGCTGCCAAGAAGCAAGCTGTCGCCGCCTAACGTACGTCATCGAACAGATTAAAGAGCCGGGTGGAAACGCCCGGCTCTTTTATTTTGCGCGCAGCCTTTTCTCGCGGTTCCCCGGCGCCATATCGCCAACTCACGCGTTCGTGAGGGTGACAGCCTGCTTTGCAAGAGCGGGGACGAGAACCGCACGCCGTTTGATACGTAAGGTAGGGTATGGCGCTCACCGAAACTGCAGAACTCCGCCGCGGCGCACAGAGCTATTTGCGCACTGCCATGCGCGCCCCGCTACTCGACGCGTTGCACGAGCGCGACCTCGCCCGCCGCTGGCGCGATCTCCGCGACGAGCGCGCCCTGCATGAATTGATCACCGCTTATCTCCGGCTTGTCGTCGCCATGGCGGCGCGCTTTCGCCATTACGGCCTGCCGATGAGCGACCTGGTGCAGGAGGGGAATGTCGGCCTGATGCAGGCGGCCGCCCGCTTCGAGCCGGAGCGTGAGGTGCGGTTTTCGACCTATGCGTCGTGGTGGATCCGATCGGCGATGCAGGATTTCGTGCTGCGCAATTGGTCGATCGTCCGCACCGGCACGACCTCGGCGCAGAAGGCGCTGTTTTTCAACCTGCGCCGTCTACGCGCCAAGATTGGCGATATCGGCGATGCGACCATGAGCGCGGAATCATCCTCGCGCGTCGCGGTGGCGCTGCGCGTGTCCGAGCGCGAAGTGTCCTCTATGGCCGCGCGCCTTTCCGCGCCGGATCGTTCGCTCAATGCGCCGTTGACCGAAGACGGCGACGGCGAGTGGCAGGACATGCTAGCCGACGATAGCGACAGCCCGGAAGCCGTGGTCATGCAGGCGCATGACGGCGCCGCCCGCGTCGATCTCGTGCGCGCCGCGATGAGCGATCTCTCCGACCGCGAGCGCCTCATCATCACCGAGCGCAAGCTCGAAGAAGAGGCGGTGACGCTAGAGGCGCTGGGCGAACGGCTCGGCATTTCAAAGGAGCGTGTCCGCCAGATCGAAGGCAATGCGCTGGAGAAACTGCGCCGCGCCTTAATTGCGCGCGTCGGCGATCCGGTGGCTGCCGGGTACGTCGGCTAGTCAGCCAGAATTTCCAGTTGACTTGAATGCTCCAAGCAAAGCTGCGGCTCGTCGCGATATACGCCGAGCGATCCGCGCGCGCGCACCCTTGCGCCGGTGAGCGAGGCAAGGTTCGGCCCGTCCCACGCTGAGAAATTCTCGCCGAAGATCACGAGCGCGAACGGCGCCTCCTCCTGCGCGCCTTCCATGGCGAGCGAGGCGCGGCGATCGAACACACGTGCGTCGGCGATGCGGCCTTCGACGATCCGATAGGGCGCATCGCCGCGTAGGCAATTGGCATTAGCTTCCATCGCTAAGGTCGCCGCCGCACGCACGGTGGCGGCGCGATATTCGCGCCGGGCCCATAGGCCGCGCTCGCTCTCTCGCGCACGCGCTTCCAGCTCAAGCAAGTCGGCGGCGCGTGCGTGATTGTTGTGGCGCGGGCGCACGTAGGCTGCGCCGCGCGCGACCAGCTCGTGCTGTAGCCAGAACCAGCGCCCGCCCTCACTCTTCACGAACACATGCGCCAGCGCCGCTTCGCGCGGCGCTTCCTCGCCGTCGCGCGGTCTGCCCACCCAGCGTTTCGTGCCGCCGTACGTCAGCAACACTTCGCGATGGAGCGCCAACGCTTCGAGTTCGCCCTGCGCTTGCGCCGCGTAGGGCGCTTCGCCTTGTGGCGCGTCGATCTCGGCCAGAAATATGCGCAAGCCGGAATCGAGCTCAAGCGTGTCGCCATTGTACGCGCGCACCACGCGGCCTTCTTCGCCGCGCTCGAGATCGCCGATTTGCGGGCCGCAGGCGGTGAGGAGGGTGAGGGCAAACACCAGCACTGCCGTCATTCCGGGGCTTCGCGCAGCGAAGAACCCGGAACCCAGGGGCCAACGATGCGGCGGCGGCCCCTGGGTCCCGGATCGCGCTCCGCGCGTCCGGGATGACGGTTGAGTTTGAAGGCTAGCCACCCGCACTAGTACCCGCCGGCGCTGCCGTCCTTGCGCATTTCGGTGGCGGCCTCGTAGATGCCGTTCTCATTGCGCATGATCGCTTGGTAGCCGCCGAAGCTGCCGTCGGCGGCCCGAATACGATGGCCGCGCCGTTCCAGCTCCGCGCGCACGTCCGGCGGCACGCCGTTTTCCATCGCGACGAAACCGACGCCATCGGGCTCATCGCCGGTCGGCTCGGCGCCGCCATAGAAGCGATAGCGCGCGGCGTCGCCGGCGGCCTGCAGGTCCATGTCGTAGTCGACGAGGTTGACGATGATCTGGACGTGGCCTTGCGGCTGCATGTCGCCGCCCATGACGCCGAACGAGAGCCACGGCTGGCCGTTGCGCATCGCGAAAGCGGGGATGATGGTTTGGAATGGTCGCCGCCCCGGCGCGTAAACGTTCGGGTGGCCGCTCTCAAGCGAGAAGAGTTCGGCGCGATCCTGCAACATGAAGCCCAGTCTGTCCGGCACCAGCCCCGAGCCCATGCCGCGATAGTTCGACTGGATCAGCGACACCATCATGCCGTCTGAGTCAGCTGTCGTCAGATACGTCGTGTCGCCGTCAATGCGCAGCTCCGCGTGCGGCGGCGGCGGCATGGCGCGCTCGTTCGAGATCATGGCGCGGCGTTGCGCTGTGTAGTCGTCAGTGAGCAGGCGGCGCGTATCGAAGCCGGTGAAAGCGGGGTCGCCATAGAATTGCGCGCGATCGGCGAAGGCGAGACGCGTCGCTTCGATCTGCGCGTGCAGCGAGTCCGGCGTGAGGAAGCCCATCTCGCGAAGGTTGTAGGCTTCGAGAATGCGCAGCGTCTGCAACGCCACCACGCCTTGCGAGTTCGGCGGCAGTTCGCAGACTTCAACACTGCGATAAGGCGCACAAATCGGATCAACCCATTCGCCTTGATGTCCGGCGAGGTCGCTGTAGCGCAGCCAACCCCCGATGCGGCGCATGTAGCTATCGATCGTGCGCGCGATTGGGCCGCGATAATATGCGTCGCGTCCGCCGGTTGCGATAAGCTCTAGCGTGTTGGCGAGGTCGGGGTTGGTGAAAAGCGAGTGCCCGTCCGGCATGGTCCGGCCAGAAGGACAATCTCGCGTGAAGCGCCATGTTCGAATCGCGCCAGGTTCAGGGTCAGGATAATGGTGATCGCACCAGTAGGTCGCGCGCGCATTGTCAATTTCTTGCAAGCGCCCAGCCGCGAACTCCGTCTCCAACCGCCTACGATTGTTTGCCCAATACATCGCGATCGTCTGCGGGATCGGCGCGCCTTCGCGGGCGTAGCGGATCGTTGGCGCGAGCAGGTCGGCCATCGGCGTGCGCCCGAAGCGTTCGTGCAGCGCGAACCAGCCGTCGACTGTGCCTGGCACGCTGACGCTCGCGGCGCCGAAACTCGGCACCGCGTCCGGATTGCCGCGCCGCCGCGCCTCGCGCCGCATCTCGGCCAGCGACATGCCCTGCGGCGTGCGGCCTGAGCCATTGTAGCCGTAGAGCCGCTGGGTGCGCGGATCCCAGACGATGACGAAGATGTCGCCGCCAATGCCGTTGCCGGTCGGCTCAACCAAACCGAGCATCGCGTTGGCCGCGATCGCCGCATCGATGGCGCTGCCGCCGTTGCGCAGCACATCGATCGCGGTCTGTGTCGCCAGCGGATGCGCCGTCGCCGCCGCGCCATGCCGCGCCACCACTGGTGAGCGCGTCGCGAAGCTCTGACCCGACACGCGTTCGCCGCGGCCGAAATTCGGATCGCGCGCCGGCGCCTCTTGTGCGCTGGCGCTGCTCAGGAGCACGAGCCCCAGCACCGCGCCCGCCAGCATCCCGTTTCGCATCGACGCTCTCCCTCAGCCTTCGAAGGCACTGAAACAGCAAGGGCGCCTGCGATCAAGCAAAGCATCTGGCGCCGCAGATGCGAAGCGCGGTAAGCGGAAGCGCATGACCAAAGCCCCGCTCAGACGCTGCCGCTGGTGCGGCGACGATCCGCTCTATGTCGCCTATCACGACGAGGAGTGGGGCGTGCCCTGCTACGAGAGCCGCGTGCTTTGGGAAATGCTAATGCTCGAAGGTTTCCAGGCGGGGCTTGCCTGGATCACCGTGCTGCGCAAGCGCGAGAGCTTCCGCAAAGCCTTCAAGGGATTTGAGCCAGCGAAGGTGGCGCGCTTCGGCGAGAAGGACATCGAGCGCCTGATGGCCGATCCAGGCATCATCCGCGCCCGCGCCAAGATCGAGGCGACCATCACCGGCGCCAAAATCTATTGCGCCATGGAAAAGAGCGGCGAGGATTTCGCCGCCTATTGTTGGTCTTTCACCGGCGGCAAGCCGCTGAAGGGCGACGGCAAGTCGGTCCCAGCGTTCACGCCGCTATCCGAGCAGATTTCGAAGGATCTGAAGAAGCGCGGCTTCAAGTTCGTCGGCCCGACCATCGTCTATGCCTGGATGCAGGCGGTCGGCATCGTCAACGATCACAGCGCCGACTGCTTCCGGCGCCGGCAAGTCTAGTGTAGGCGATGCGGAAATGACGGACACGCCTGAACCACCGCCGCCAGAGGCGCCTCCCGAGCCGCCTGCGCCACCACCTGCGCCGCCGCCTGCGCCACCGCCTGCGCCGCCGCCGGCTGCCGCCGCAACCGGGCTCCTCGCAAACCGGCGCGTCATGGCGATCGTCGGCGCCGTCGTACTGATCGCCGCCATCGCCGCCGCGGCTTGGTGGTTCACAATGCGCTCGGGCCAAGACCTCGTGCAGCAAGAAGCGCCGACGACAGCCGCCGTTGAGGAAGAGTGGCCGGGTCTATCGGATCAGGATCGGCTGCACGTGCGGCCGCTGAGAATTGGACGCCCGGTGCTTGGCCAAGCGATGCAGATGGCGATCCTCTCCGGCTACGCCGATGTTGAATTTACCGTCGGCGAAAATGGCCGCGCCTCCGACATCCGCGTCGTTCGTGAAAGCGTGCGCGATCTTGGCTACGCCGCCGAAGGCCGCCGCTTAGTGGCCGGCGCCACGTGGCCGACCGATTGGCGCGGCCGCACCGCGCCGTTCGACGCCAGCTACCGCGTTATCTTCCCGCCTGGCCGCAGCGCGCGTGAGATCGCGCCGCTCTCGATCGCCAGCCCAAACCTGACGCCGGAAATTCTGGCGCTGCGCCGCAACGCCGTCGTTACGCTCGTCGTCCGCGTCGATGAGGATGGCGAAGTCGAGGGCGCGCGGGTTGTCGATAGTGATGTGCAGAGCGACGCTGTCACCTCGGAGGCGATGCGTGTCGCCATGGGTGCGCGCTATCCGCCGAGCTCCTCCGGCGTTGGATACGAGACGCAACTCATCGTTCGCTTTGACGTGCTTGGCGCACAGGGCAGTGGCCGCGACGACGACGTCCCGCTCGGTCCAACAGTCACTTTGTCGGAAGTACCGTTCACACAGCAGCCGAGCGCTGGCGATTTCAACCGTCACTATCCGCGCCGCGCCCGCAATGCGGGCGTGAATGGGCGCGTCGTGCTGGCCTGCGTGGTGCAGCGCAATCTGCGCCTGGGCTGCAACGTCGCGGAAGAGGACCCACCGGGCGAAGGCTTCGCCACCGCCGCGCTGCGGCTCTCGCGCCAATTCCGCGCTGGCCGCCAATTTCCAGACGGCCGCTCAACCGTCGGCGCGCAAGTGCGCGTGCCGTTGGTGTTTCGGGTTCAGTAGCGGTTAGCTTTCCGGCAGCGCTTCGGTTGGCATCGGATCGTGCGGCGTGGTTGCGTGATGTGCATGCTGCTCAAAGTCGTGTGCGTCATACGTTTGTCCGCACGCTGAGCAAAGTTTGTGTCGCTCGCCATCGACAGCTTTGGCGCCGATGTGATTGGGCTGATGTAGCGGCATGATTTCTCCAAACGGCGCGCCGCGGGAGGCGTCCCGCGCGTGGACTGACGATATGGAGATGTCCGGCCAAGCCGCCGAAGCCCCCGCTCCAATGACGTGCGTAGAAGAGTCGCCAGCTCAAGTCTGTGCGACGCCGTACAATGCGGGGACGTGGTAATCGCGCGAGGTCGGCCCCCTCGGGGACTTCTGCGCGTTGGGAGAGGTTAGAAAGATACTCCCATGAAACGAAGCATACTCCACGCCACCGTCGCGATGCTGGCGCTTGCCAGCCCACTCGCGATCAGCACCGCATCAGCACAACAGGGCGATCAGCTCGTCCAGCACGCGCAGATGCAAACCCCAACCCAACGCGCCCAAGATCGCGATGACAGATCCGACGCACGCGGCGATCATCGCGATCGCCGAGAATCTTGGCGCGACGACAATCGCGAGTCGCGCTGGGACGACACGCGCCACAACGGTTATTATCAAGACGGACGTTGGACCTACGGCCCGCCGGCCGCCAATCGCTATGGGCGCGCGAATTTCGAACTTGGCTATCGTCCGTGGGCGGTGGGTCAGTCGCTTGGCTATTACGCCACCCGCTTCAGCGAAGTGGACTATCGACGCACGCAACTCAATCGCCCGTCACGTGGACAACGCTGGGTGCGCGATGATCGCGGCGACTATCTGCTGATCAACCGCTCTGGCCGAATTCTTCGGCTGGTCGTCAGCGGCAGTCAACCGCGCGATCGAAGCCAATCGTGGCGCGACGCCAACAACAGCTCGCGCTGGGATGACCGCCAGCACAACGGTTACTATCGCGACAATCAATGGACCTTCGGCCCGCCCCCCGAGGGCCGTTACGCACGCGGCGATGTTGTCTATGGCTACCAGCCGTGGCAGCGCGGGCAACGCTTGGGCTACTACCAAGGCCGCTATTCGGAAGTGGACTACCGAACCGTTCAGGGCCTGCGCCGTCCGGCGCGGGGCCAGCATTGGGTCCGCAGCGACAGCGGCGACTATCTGCTCGCCGCCATCGCCGGCGGCTTGATTACCCAAGTGATCCTCAGCACCTCGCGCTGATCGCGAGTGAACGCACGAGAGCCGTCCCGGACGAAACCGGGGCGGCTCTTTTGCTTTTTGGCGATGGCGACCCCGGAGAGATTCGAACTCCCGACCGTCTGCTTAGGACGCAGCTGCTCTATCCAGCTGAGCTACGGGGCCGTGGGGTGAGAGCTACGTAATCGGCGCGCAGCTCGCAACCCGTTTGGCGTGCTGGACGCTGCCGCCCCGCCGTTCCATCATGGGCAAATCGGACGAGGGGAACGCTGGACATGGCGCACAGATATGCGAACGGCTGGTCAAACGCCGCCGCCAGCCTAACCGCGCTGGCGCATACGCGCGCTGGCGTCGTTCGTTGGGGCGTCGTCATTCTGCTCACGGCTATCTGGATCGGCGGCGGCTTGTTCGTATGGCGCGCGTTGGGCCCGCTAGAAGCGTTCTACCGCACCCTGAGCGCGGTCTCCATGTGGGACGAATACTTTAATGCCCGCGATCCGATGGTGGAGGTCGTGCGCTTCGCCGCTTTGGCCGCGCCAGTGGTCAGCTTGTTGTTTGCGTTTTCCGGCCAGCTCGGCCGTTCACTGGCGCGCATGTTCAATCTTGGCGCCGCGCACCACATTGTCGTCGCCGGCGATAGTCCGGCGGCGCTTTCGCTAGCGCTCGATTGCCGCGCGCACCAAGACGCCGTGATCATGATCGCCCAGGGGCTGCCGGAAGAAACCGCACTCGGCTTGCGGCGCAAGGGCGTCATCGTGTTTGAGGGCGACGCAACCCATGTTGAGACACTGGCGACCGCGCGTGCCGATCACGCCGCCCACGTCGTGGCGTTTGAGCCGGACGATACGGCCAATCTGCAGATCGAAGCCGCCGTGCGCGGGCTCGCCGCCAAGCATCGCGGCCGTCCGATCGGCGTCCATGTGGCGACGCGTTCGGCGATGCTGTTGCGGGAGGCGCGCGAGATGCGCTCTGCCCAGACACGCAAAAAGAAGGCGCCCGTCGCCGTCGATCCAAAACCGTTCTCGCTCGACGAAATGGCGGCGCGAGCGCTGGTGCAGAGCGAAAGCACCGGCTTGCTGTCCCTGGCCCAGCAATTGGGGCAGGAGCGGCTTCATATCGTCATGTTCGGGTTCGCGCCTGCCGCCGAAGCGGTGGCTGAGCGATTTTTGGTGAGCGTCTGGTCGTCGCACTTCGCGCCGCCGCGTATCACGGTGCTGACGCAAGCGCCGGAAGCAGCCGAGGCCGGCTTCCGCGCCCGTCACCGCGAAGCCTTCGCGCATCCGCACATCTGGAGCGCCGACATTGCCTTTATGGCATTCGATTGGGACGCCGCGTCGATTGGCGCCGAGGTCTTAGATGCGGTCGAGCAGTCGCGCGGCAAGCCGACCGGCATCGTTGTCGCCACCGGCTCCGATCCCGGCAACATCCATCTCTCCATAGCTCTCAAGCGCGCCTGCAATCACCGCAATCGCTGGCCGGCGCCGATCTTCATGCACGAGACAAACCAGTCGGAGTTCTCGCAGCAATATGCGCGCGGCGATGAGACCGAGGAGCTCGACGCCTATCTGCAAGCGTTCGGGGCGCACCAAACCGTGGCGACCCGCGCCCGCATCATCGACGGCGATCTCGACCGCGGCGCCGCCGTGGCGCACGAGCACTACAATAAGGGTTTGGGCAAGCAGGATGCGGTCAGCATGCGCGACCTGCAGTCGGCGATGAAGGATTGGTCGGATGTGCTTGAAACGTACCGCGCCGCCAATCGCGCCGCCGCCGACAGCGCCATGACCAAAGTTTGGGACGCCGGCTGGCGCCCGGCGCTCAAGGGCGAGAAGGGGGACACTTCGCCGACCATCGCGCCAGAGCTGATGGACAAGATGGCGCAACGAGAACACGATCGCTGGATGGCCGAGCGCCTCATGGCCGGCTGGCGGCCCACCGCGGTAGGCGAAAAGCGCGACAACGACCTGATGGCGCACGACAAGTTGGCGCCGTGGGAGGCATTGAACGAGCAGGACAAGCAAAATGACGTGGTGCAAGTGCGCGCCGGCCTCGACGTCGCGCGCATGCTTTGCAAACAGGGCTTCGTACGCCGCAACTAGTCGCCGATCCGGCCGCCGTCATCGCGGGTGACCACGACGACGGCCGAGCGCGGCCAGGCGTCGCCCCCATCTGGGAAATGCGAAGGCGGCGGCGCGCCGGTCCAGCGCAGCTGCCAGAACTCCGCGCCAGCAATCGTGTTGCCGCCGGGATGCTGGATGCAGCACATGAAGGCGCGCTCATCCGGTGTCATGAGCGGACCACAGATCTCCGCGCCAATGGGGCCAACCAGGAAGCGCTTCACAGGTCGCGGCAGGGCGGCGTCCGCGGGCGTGACCAAAACGCTGTCGTTGCAATCACCGAAGACGGCGTCGCTGCCATCAGTCGCAATCCAGACGCGGTGCGATGAGTCGATGAGGATGTTGTCGGGGCAGGCGAAGCGGTCGCCCGTGAACGTCGGCTGGCCGTTGCACTGAACGGAGACGTGAGCGGGAAGGCCGGTGCGGGTTTCGTGTATCAGATCCTCTGCGTCCGGATCGCCGCAAAGCGCAAAGACCTCCCAAGTGAAACGCTCGGCGCCGTTATCGCCGTACGCCTCGTCGAGGCGCAGGATGTGCCCTGGTAAATTGTTCTGGGCCGTGTTGGGGTTTTCGCTTTGGCGACGCGGATTGCCAGGCGCCTCAAAGCCGCGCTCGTTGTTGTTTGTGCAGGCAAGCAACACCGTCCCGTCGCCGCGCCAGTTGGCGTCAATCACAGGCTCGACATCTTCGGGGCGGTCCATCGGCGTTGCGCCAAGTAGGCGGGCTGCGTCGCGCACGCGCATGACGAGGTCGCCGCGATCCGTAAAGCGGATGGGCGATTCAACGGCTTGCGCGGCGGCGTTTGCATTTTCCAATGTGACTTTCAGCCAGCGGCCTTGACCGCCTTCGAGGAATTGAGCGGCGTAAAGGTCGCCCTCATCGAGCAGATCCATGTTGGCGGCGCGGTTGTTTGGATCAAAGCGGTTGCGCGTGACGAACTTGTAGAGATGCTCGCCGCGCTGATCGTCGCCGGTGTAAACGGCGACGCGACCATCGCGCGCGATGGCGGTGTTGGCGCACTCGTTCTTCTTGCGGCCCAGCGCGGTCCGCTTCTTTGGCGTCGAGGTGGGATCGTAGGGGTCTATCTCAACAATCCAACCGAACAGCGCGGGGCCATGTGGGTTGTCAGCGATGCGAAATTGCGGCGGCGCGATGCGGCGCGGGATGTAGGGCGCCGGATAGCCGTGATTGAGCGCGTCGAGCGCGTACGCATCATCGCGGCTAGGGGCCACGAGATCCTGCGGCGTTCCCGCGAACATCGAGTCGAAGTTTTCTTCCGCAGACAGAAACGTGCCCCAGGGCGTTAGACCGCCGGCGCAGTTCTGCATCGTGCCGCAGGCGACCTCGCCATTGCGCGCGCCGGGCTCGTTTGCATTGAAAACAGCGGATGCAGCGGCCACCCAAGGATGCTGCGCCGCCGGCCCGGTTATGCGCATCGGCGTGAACGGCGTGATGCGCCGGTTGAAGCCCTGTCCCGGCGCCGCGTTCTTCAGCGCCCGCCAGCCCGCGCCATCGCGCTCGATCTCCACCACGCTTACACCGACGGCGGCAAATAGCGTTTCGAGGTGCGCGGCTGAGAATTGATCCGGGCGCTCCAGCGCCGGAAACATAAGCTCCGCTGAGGCGTATTCATTGTTGACGCACAGGAGCATGCGATCGCCGTCGCGCGGCGGCGGAAAAGCGTAGCTGTACGGCAGCGCTGCCAGCATGTCGCAATTTTGGCCGAAGCGCTGCTCCTGCTCGGCGCGGGTCAGCGTGTCTGGATCGAAGTCGGCGGAGACGGTGTCGAACAGCGCGTCGCCCCAGGCGATCAAGGTTCGGTACGAATAGCCCGGCGGCAGCGAAACCGTGTCAGCGTTGGTGGCGGTGACGGAAGCAAAGCTCATGGATGCGGCGGCCGGGGTCGCCGGACCTGCCGTTGCGCAGCCGGCCAAGTTGAGCAGCGGCATGCCTACTAGGCCGCCAAGCACTGCGCGGCGCGATGCGATCAGATCGTTGATGTGTCTTGCCATGTCGCCCTCTCGGGGCGGTGACTAGTCGCGGCCTGCAACACTTCCATGACAAGAGGCGCCGAGCGCGCTCCGCAATGCAGCGATATCAGCCAGCTTTGCCTCGAACGCCGACCAATCGTCGCGCTCGGCAATCGCCGCCCACACGCGCTCGACCTCCTCGATGACGAGGCTCACGGGTGTTGGCTGCTGGTAGTAGGGGCGGCGCAAAAACTCATCCATGCCGCCGTCGGTGCGCGCCTCCAATCCACCGTGCACTGGCGCAAACGCGGCATCAGCGTAGAGCGCCCCTTGCGGGCTCTCGGCGGCTCGCGCGGCGCTGGCGGCGCCGCAATACCAGTCGTGGAAGAACTGATTCCAGCCGGCTTGGCTCTCAGTAAGCCAGGCGAACACGCTGGCGAGAAACTCCATGTCCGCCGCGAAGTCGCCTTCGATCAAGTTGAGGCGATGGAATACGCTGGCGCGCAAACCCTGCTGATAGGCCGAAGCGAAGCGCCCGAGCTCCGCTTCCAGCGCGCTCTGCGGCGCCACCAATGTCAGGGCGCCGCCCAATTGCGCCAGCGCCCATGACACGGCTTCCGGTTGGCGCCCAAATGCGTAGAGCCCAGTTTCATCGAAGTAAGCGGCCGTGAACGAGGGGTCGCTGGTCGGCAGGAAGCGCCATGGGCCATAGTCGAAGCTTTCGCCGGTGACGTTGAGATTATCGGTGTTGAGGACGCCGTGGACAAAGCCGGCGCCCATCCAACTGCCAGCCAGTCGCGCGTTCGCTTCGACGATGGCGCCGAATACCGCGACCGCCCGCGCCTCGCCTTCCAGTGTCAGCAACTGTGGGTAATACGCGGTGGCGACATGCTCGATCAACGTCTGCATGAGGTCCGGACGCTCGATGTACGCTAGCCGCTGAAACGTGCCGAAGCGGATGTGGCTATGCTGCAGCCGCACAAGCACCGAGGAGCGGGTCGGCGAGGGCTCGTCGCCGCGCACCAAAGCCTCACCGGTCTCGAACAACGAGAACGCCTTTGAAGTGTAGACGCCGAGGGCTTCCAGCATCTCGGCCGCCAGCACCTCGCGGACGCCGCCCTTCAGCGTCAGCCGGCCATCGCCGAAGCGCGAGTACGGTGTTTGTCCGGAGCCTTTCGTGCCGAAATCGAGCAATCGCCCAGCATCGTCGCGCAATTGCGCGAGCAGAAAGCCGCGTCCGTCGCCGATATCTGGATTATAGGTACGGAACTGATGTCCGTGATAGCGCATGGCCAGCGGCCCGCGCATGTTGTCAGCCAGCGGTTCGAAGCGGGCGAAGTGGCCCGCCCATTCCTCATCGCTCAATGTGTCTAGCCCTACTCGCGCGGCCCAGGCGTTGTTGCGCCGCCGCAAGATGTGTTGGGGAAATCTTGCTGGCGCCACGGGATCGGCGAATTCTGGCCCGAGTGTTTCGAACAACGGATCAGGTCTGTAACTGGCCGAAACAGGCATAGGGTCTATCTAGTTTAGCGAGGCCGGGCCGACAGGGCGCTTAACGCGCGACGGACCGTGACGCGGTCCGCGGGTTGTGGCAATGAACCCTGGGGGACGTGGAGGTATAAGGACACATGTTGATGCGCGGAATCTGGCTCGCCAGCGCATCCCTAGCTCTGATCGCTCTCGCAGGCTGCGACCGAAACGCCAGCGGGAGTAAAACGGAGCAAAGCTCGGCGGAGAACATCTCCGTCGCGCTGGACGTGTGTGCCGAGGGCGGCGACGGGTTCGCCCAGAACGTGTGTCAGAACCGTGCGCTGGTCAGCCTCGATAACCAAGCCCGCGAGGCGTTGGTGGCGGAGTCCGCCTCAATTTCCGACGCCGGCGCCGCGCTTCTGGTGCAAAACCAAAATCGCTGGCGCGAATCCGCCCGCATCACCTGCGGCCTCCTCGATGCCGAGACCGCGCCGAACGCTGAACAGCAATCGTGTTTAGAGGCCGCGTTCCGCGCGCGCGCTCAGGAAGTCGGCAATTCGGTGCAGGAGCTGGGCGGCTTCACCTTCCAGCGCATGGAGCTGGTGGCGGCGACGCCTGTCAGCATCGAGGTTGCGAACGCCACCGGTTTGGGCGACGACGCCCCGGACGCTGTCGTGCGTGACATCCGCTTTCCGCGCATCGATGGCCGCCAGACGCCGGCCATCCAGCGCTTCAACGATCTCGTAGCCCAGCAGCCGCAGTTCCGGCTGGAAGACGCGACCAACGAAGCCGTCGATTATCGCATCGCCTTCGCCGGCCCCGAACTTATCTCAGTGCGATTTGACATGTCGTCGGATACGCTCGGCGCGGCGCACGGCAACAGCACTTTCAAGGCGGTCACCGTATTGATGACCGAAGGCCGAGCGCTCGCGGCTGGCGATGTGTTTGTGCCTAACTCGGGCTGGGAGCGCTTTCTCACCCAGCGCGCCGTCACCGAGATATCGCGCCAATTTCGCGAAGACGGATTCCGCCCGCCGGAGCGCGACATTCAGGAAAGCGTGACCAAGCCGCACTTGTGGTTGATCAGCGAGCAGGGACTGACGCTGCTCTTCCCGCCGTATTCGTTCGGCGCGCCTTATGTGATGGGCGGCACGGAAGTCCTGATCCCTTGGGCCGATCTGCGGGCGTATCTCAACCCGGCTGCGCCAGCGCCAATTCGTCCGAGCGCCTAGTCACGGCGACGAGAAGTAACCGTACCACAGCACCAGCAACACCAAGCGCGGCGCGAACGCCGAGCCGCTGACCGTTGCGATCGCGCTCGCCACCAGCGCCGCTGCGCCGCCTGTCGCCGCCGCCAGTCCCAGTGTTTCCAACGACGGCGCGCGCGCCAACGCGGGAATGGCCAGCAGTGTCGTCCAGCCCACGCCGGCAATCACGAACGCGGCGCGGCGCATCATTGGCGCGAACGGCGCAGTTTTTGTCAGCGCCAAGAGCCCGCGCGCCTCGCTGCGGCCGGCGTGCGCGGTGAGTGCGAACGCTAGCAGCAGCAGCGCAGCTGGGCTGGCGGCGTGGCGGAAGTCGATGAACGCGCCGGCGATGGCGATGCAAAGGGCAATCAGCAAAAATGCACGCCCCGAACCGATCAGCCGGAACTCCGCCGCGACGAGCGCAAACCAGCCGAGCATCGCCTGCCGCGCAGCCGGCGCATTGAGCATCGCGTTCGGCGGCGGGCCTGGATTGAGCCACGCCGTCAACCGTCCGGGCTTGCCAGCGCGGCGGCGCGCGAGGTGGGGGTGATAAATCAAGCCTGCCAGCACAGTGAGCGCGACAGCAATGCCGGCCCAAGCCAAGCGTGACTCGAGGTAGCCTGACGAGAACAACCCAGCCATCACGTCGAGTTGCAATGTACCCTGCGTCGCTTCGATGCCGCCGATGGCGAAGTCGTCCGCGCCGGCTGGCGATGCGAACGTAAGCGGCGTCACGAAGCCGGCGAAGTCGACCATGTTGGTGGCGAACGTCGTGGCTTGCCCCTGAGTCGCCGCCGGAAGCGCGATGCTGGTGATCCACAGCACGAAGTAGAGAAAGTCGCCGAAGCCGCTGCGCAATAAGGGACGCGCATCGAACAGAATGCGCAACGCGGCGAGGCCCATCAGAGCTGGCGCTGCCACCAGCCACAGTGGGAAGGCGATTTCGAACAGATTGAACGGGCGCGGCGGGATCAGCATCAAGCCCAGAAACCAGCCCGCCAACGTCAGCGCCGCCAGCATCGCCAGCAACACCACCACATCGGCGCCGAAGCGCCCCAGCGCGATAGCTACCCGCGACGCGCGCGTCACTTCCTCAACTTGCCACGGCTGCCGGCGTGTCGTGTTCGAGCGCAAATAGAGCCACGCGATCGGCAGCAGCAAGGTCGACACAACGATGCCGAGCGAAACGCCGAGAAATGGCGAGGTCATCAACGGCAACTCGCCGCCGATGGCGATCTCGACGCCAGCGCCGTCGATCGGCAGCATGTACCGCGCGCCAACGGGCGCCACGAGCAGGAGCAGCCACAGGCCCCAGCTGCGCCAATAGCGCTTGAGCGATGTCGTTAGCGAAGTAATTGCGGTCATGCCGCGCGCGCCACGTTGCCGGCTTCGACCCGTAGCACTGCGCTGGCGTGCTGCGTCAGCTCTTCGGCTAAGTGCGTGGTCATCACTACGATGGAGTCGTGGGCGCGTTCGAGAAGTAGTGCGCCAAGCTTGCGCGCGGTTTCAAAGTCCAACTCCGCCGTCGGCTCGTCCAGTGCCAGCACTTGCGGCGCGCCGAGCAACGCCTGCGCGAAGATGAGCCGCCGCCGCATGCCACCGGAGAAGCTGGCGATGCGGTTGTTGATGTCCGCATGCAGCCCGATTGCATCGGTGATGGCGCCGAATTGCTTGTCTGCGGCGCTGGCCGAGAGCCCCTTCAACGATGCGATGTGCAATGCGAACTCGCGCGCTGTCAGGTCTTCCGGCAAATCCACCGCTTGCGGCGCATAACCCAAAGTGCGCCGCAACGGGCCTCGCCCGCCAGCGGCGCCGTTCCAGTGAATGGTTCCGCGGTTCGGCCGTTCCACTGTTGCGAGCAAACGCAGCAATGTCGATTTACCGGCGCCGCTTGGCCCGGTCAGCAAGGTCAGCCCCGGTGTGAAGGTGTGCGAAACATCGGCAAGCACCGCCTTGCGCCCATAGCTCTTGCTAACGCTTCGCAGCTCAAGCGAAGGCTCACCATCTGATTTCGACAATATCTGTTCTCCACTCCGCTATTGGATGCGGAGCCGTGGCGTATTGGATGCGCGAAGCGCGAGATGATGTCGCGCTTCCTTTATGGGCTCGATGGGCTAGTCAGATGCGATGGCGCCACGCTCCGCTTCGCTCGCCGCGCTCGTTGGCGTTGTGCTGATCGGCATGACCGGCTTCGGCATATTCTTGCCGATCTTCCCGTTTCTGGCCCTCGATATCGGCGCCACGCCGGCCGCCGCGACAATCGCCATGGGCGCGTACTCGCTTGGCCAGCTGATCTCGTCGCCCTTCTGGGGCCGCTTAAGCGATCGCGTCGGCCGCAAGCCAATCCTCGTCGTCGGCCTGATCGGCAGCGTGTTTTCTTATATCTGGATTGCCCACGCCGGCAGCGTCGAAGAGCTTGGCGCGGCGCGGATGGTAGGCGGTCTGATGGCCGGCAATGTCGGCGCGGCGTTCGCGGCCGCGGCCGATCTGGCCGATGAAAAAACCCGGGCCCGTAACATGGGCCTGTTGGGCGCGGCCGTCGGACTGGGCTTTATAGCAGGCCCCGCGCTGGGCGCGCTGTTGATTGGCGAAACGCCGAGCCGCGAAGGCTTCGCGCTGGTCTGCTATGCGTCAGCCGCGCTCGCAGCACTTGCAGCAGTGGTCGCGATGTTGTTCTTCCGCGAGACGCTCTCACGCGCCGCGCGCACGGAGCAGGGCAAGGCGCGCCCGCAACGCTTCGCGCTGCTGTTCTCGCGGCCAGCGTTGGCGCGCTTCGTCGCTGTGACTTTCCTGGTGATCGCCGCGCAGGCGCTGATGGAAGTTACGTTCGGGCTTTGGGCTGACATTGAGCTCAGTTGGGGACCACGCGAAGTCGGCTGGACGCTTGCCGCGCTCGGCGCTGGCGCGGCTTTGCTGCAAGGCGGCGCCGCTGGCGCCGCCGCGCGGGCATTGGGCGAGCGCGTCACGTTGCTGATTGGGCTCGCGCTGTTCGCGGCGGGTTTTGGCGGCCTTGCCGTGAGCCACGAAGTCTCGACCATGGCCGCGTCCCTGATCGCGCTCGTTATCGGCATCGGCCTTGCGTCACCGGCGCTCAATTCCTTGATCGCCGCGCAAGCCGATGAGCACGAACGCGGCGTGGTGATGGGGCTTTCGCAATCCGCCTCGGCGCTTGGCCGTGTTGCGGGGCCTCTAGGGGCGGGCGCGTTGTTCGACACCTTCGGCGCCGCGGCGCCGTTCGTTGCGGCCGCCTTGCTGATGCTCGCCGCACTGTTTGTGGCGCTGGGTGAGCCGATGCGCGAGGCTGCGGGCGCGGCTTAGTCCTCGTACGTCCGCCAAATCCCGTCCCGATCACGCACCTCGTACGCATCGCCAGCTTTCCGCAAACTCGGGCTCGCCAGCGGCGCTTTGCCGTGGCCGCCGGGAATGTCGAGCACGTACATGGGTTGCGCCAAGCCGGAGGCGCGCTGATGCAGCTCCTGCGTCAGCTCTTGCCCACGCGCAATCTCGCAACGGAAGTGCGACGTCCCTGGCGCCTTGTCCAAATGATGCAAATAATACGGCTTCACCCGCGCCTCGACCAAGCCGCGCATCAGCGCCTCCAGCGCCTCGACGCTGTCGTTGACGCCCCTCAGCAACACCGTCTGCGCCAGCATCGGCACGCCGCTATCGACGATCCGCGCAATCGCCGCCCGCGCGTGCTCAGTGAGCTCGCGCACATGATTGGAGTGCAGCACCACATAGGTCGTCGCGCCGTCGACGCGCAGCGCTTCCACCAGATCCGGCGTTACCCGCAGCGGATCGACCACCGGCACGCGCGTATGCCAGCGAATGATCTTCACATGGTCGATCGCCGCCAAGCGCTCGGTGATCTCGCGCACGCGCCGGGCTGAGAGCAAAAACGGATCGCCGCCAGTGAGGATCACTTCCCAGATGCTCGGCTGCGCTTCGATGTAAGCCAGCGCCGCCTCAAGCTCAGCGCCGCTCAGCGTGCCATCGCCATCCGGCCCAACCATCTCGCGACGAAAGCAGAAGCGGCAATACACCGGGCAGACGTGCACCAGCTTTAGCAAGCAGCGGTCCGGGTAGCGATGCACCACGCCTTTCACCGGCGTATGCGCATCGTCGCCGATCGGATCGCTCAGTTCATCCGGCGCGGTTTCAAGCTCGCGCGCGTCGGGGCGAAACTGCGCGGCGATTGGATCGTTGGGATCGGTGGGATCGATCAGCGCATCCATCGCTGGCGTGATCGCGACGGCGTAGCGTTGGGCAACCTCCGCCAGCGGATCGGATTTCGGCTTCGCGCCCATCTAAACCCCAAAAGCCTTTGCGTACCGGACGCGCCCGCCGGCTTTCAGAACCCCCGGTCGAAGTTCGAGCGCCATGAAGTGCGATCCGGAGAACGGAGCCTCCAACGATTCGGCCGTCGCCGCCGAGAAACCGAACTGTGGATAGTAGTCCGCGTGCCCCAGCACAATGATCGCGCTGAGATCAAGCGCAATGCAGCGTGCGTTGCCGGCCCGGATCAATGCGCCGCCGATCCCTTGGCGCTGAAGGCCGGGCAGAACGGCCACAGGCGCGAGCGCCGCCGCCGCCAACGTTTCGCCGCCGCGCTCAATGCGCAACGCCGAGTAGAGGATGTGGCCCTTGAGGGCGATGTCGCTGGCTTCGACCAGCTCAATCAGCACGTCGCCATCGGCGCGCAAGCGCTCGATCAAGTTCGCTTCATCGTCCTGACCAAACACGTGCCGTGCGATCTGGCGAATGGCGGGAAAGTCGTCTGGCGTCGCGTCGCGGATCATTGCGGCGTCCACAGCACATCGTTGATATGCCGCGCGCCTGTCGCCAGCATCACCAGCCGGTCGAACCCCATCGCCACACCGCTCGCTGGCGGCATCAGCGCCAGCGCCTCCAGAAACTCTTCATCGATTGGCCAGCGCACCCCGTAGCGCTTCTGCTTCTCATCCATCGCCGCCACTAGACGCGCGCGCTGCTCCACCGGATCGGTCAACTCGCCAAACCCGTTCGCTAGCTCGACGCCGCACGCATAAAGCTCAAAGCGTTCCGCCACGCTCGCATCATGCAATGTCCGCCGCGCCAACGCCGCTTCGCTGATCGGGTATTCGGTCAATAGCGTCAGCGCGCCATCGCCCAGTTGCGGCTCCACGTGCTGTACCAAAGCCGCCGAGAAGGCGTCGCCATCGGCCGGCATCGGCGCCGGGCACAATTGCGCGAATGCATCGCGCACACTGAGCCGCTCCGCCGCCGTGAACGGATCACAGCTCCGCTCGCGCCAGCGCAGCATCGCAGCGCCCGCCGCCCGCGCCGCCACGCGGACGATCTCAACGCAATCGTCCATGATCGCTTCGTACGGCGCCTCGGCGCGATACCATTCGATCATCGTAAACTCAGGCGCGTGCAGCGGTCCGGTTTCGCCGCGGCGCCAGGTTTTGCCGAGAAAGAAAATCTTCCGCTCGCCCGCCGCGAGCAGTTTCTTCATCGCGAACTCGGGGCTCGTGTGCAGGTAGCGCTCGCCCACTTCAAACGCATCGATATGCGTCTCCGCCCCCGGCGACAGCGTCAGCATCGCCGGCTCCACTTCGGTGAAGCCCTGCGCCCAAAACCATTCCCGCACCGCCCGCAAGATGGCGGCCCGCGCTTCGAGAAAGGGTTTGCGGTCGATGTGGCGCGATGGGTGCCAGAATGAGTTCATTCCCCGCCCCCTTGCGGCCGCATCGCGGCCGGCGAATCCAGGTTGAGCGGGATCGCTTCGCGATCCCGTGGCGGGGCGGGGGGTGGGGGGCGCTCAAACGCTCCGGCGCCTGATGTGTTGGCGCGCGCGCCCTCCGTCCGCTTCGCGGACACCTCCCCCGCAAGGGGGGGGGAGGCGTCAGTATCGCGCTTTCCCCGCGCGTCAAATATGGCTACAGAAGCCCCCAATTCCGGTCCTTTCGGCTAGTCCAGGACCGCCGGCAGCCCGGCGGCAAGTGAGGTTTACGTGGTCAAAGTCATCGCCAGCGACGTCCGCAAAGGCAACGTGCTCGAGCACGAGGACGGCAAGCTTTACGTCGTCATGAGCCACGAAACCTTCCGCCCGGGCAAGGGCACGCCAACCACCACCATCGTCATGCGCCGCATCATCGACGGCGTGAAGACAACCGCGGTCTACAAAACCTCCGACGGTCTGGAGAAGGCGTTCGTCGAGCAGGTGAAGCACACGTATCTGTTCGACGATGGCGACGCCGGGCTCGTGTTCATGAATCCGGACACGTTCGAGCAAGTCTACCTCACCAAGGACATGGTCGGTGATCAGGTCGCCTTTCTGCAGCCGGAAATGACTGTCGATCTCACGATGTTCGAAGGCCAGGCGCTCTCGATTGAGCTGCCGCCGCGCATCACGGCGACGATCGAAACCACCGAGCCGGTGGTGAAGGGGCAAACCGCCTCGTCGTCCTACAAGCCCGCTATGCTCGACAATGGCATCAAGACGATGGTGCCGCCGCACATTGGCCCGGGCACGCGCGTCGTGATCTCAACTGAAGACAATTCCTACGTCGAACGGGCGAAGGATTGATGCTGAGCCGCCGCGTCACCCTTGCGGGCGCGCTGGCGCTCGCGGCATGCGGCACGCACGGCGACGCCGACCAAGCGCGCCGTACTGAGACTTATCTGCGCATGCTGGAACAGCGCCTCGGCCCCGGCGGGCGCCTTGGTGTTGCTGTGTTGAATGCTGACACCGGCCAACGCATCGGCTACCGCGCCGACGAGCGCTTCGCCATGGCCTCAACATTCAAATGGCTGCTCGCCGCCGCCGCCCTGGAGCGGCTCGACCACGACCGGGTTCTAAGCTTCACCCGCGAAGATATCGTTGATTATTCGCCGATCACCGAGGAACACATCGGCGAAGGCATGACCGTCGCGCAACTGGCGGAGGCCGCGATCACCATGAGCGACAACACCGCCGCCAACGTGTTGCTGACTGCGCTGGGCGGTCCGAATGGCTTCACGTTGTGGATACGTCAGCACGTGGACACCGTCACGCGGCTGGATCGCTTTGAAACGCTGCTCAACGAAAATCTGCCCGGCGACGAGCGCGACACCTCCACGCCGCGCGCGCAAGTGAACGCACTCAATCGCTTGCTGGTAGGGGACTCGCTTCGCCGCGCCAATCGTGAGGCGCTGCGCACCTGGATGATCGGCTCGCTCACAGGCGGTGAGCGCATTCGCGACGGTCTGCCTAGCGATTGGCGCGTCGGCGACAAAAGCGGCACCGGCATGAATGGCGCCTTCAACGACGTTGCGATCGCCTGGGCGCCGAAGGGCGATGCGATTCTGATTGCCGTCTATCAGGACGGCGGTGACGCCGATTCTGATACGCGCAATGCCATCCATCGCGAGATCGGCGCGCTGGTCGCTGATTGGATCTGAGTCATGGCGAAGGTCAGAGCCGCCACCCTCCATCACAACCCGAAATGCTCGACCTCGCGCCAGGTGCTGGAAATGATCGAGGCGAAGGGCGTGAAGGCTGAAGTGATCGAATATCTGAAAACCGGCTGGACCAAGCCGCAGCTGAAAGCGCTGTTCGCCGCCGCTGGCGTCACGCCCCGGCAAGCGCTGCGGACGAAGGCGAAGGAGGCCGACGACCTCGGTCTGCTCGATCCGAAGGTGAGCGACGCCAAGCTGCTCGACGCCATGGTCGCGCATCCGGTGCTAGTCGAACGCCCGTTCGTGACCACGGCCAAAGGCACGCGCCTTTGCCGTCCCAAGGACACCGTGCAGGCATTGCTCTGACGGACCGGCTTCTTCACTTGCGCCGCAGCGCTTTCACAATCATCGGCACAAACGCCAACGCCGCCAGCGCCAGTACCGGCACATAAATGGCGGGCGAGGAGAGCACGGCGCGCAATGCTTCGTCCTGATCCGCCGCTGCGCCCGTCGCCAACGCAGCCTTCAGCCCGGCCCCAACTGACGTATAGATAAACGTCGCTGGCAGGATGCCGATCGCCGTCGCCAGCACATACGTGCGCAATGACACGCCCACGAGCGCTGGGACGATGTTCACAACCACGAACGGTGCAACCGGCGTCAAACGCAACACCAAGAGATAGCTGAACGCGCCCTCCGCGAAGCCCTTCCGCAGGCGCTCCACCCATCCGCCGGCGCGCCCGCGCAGCACGTCTCCGAATGCCGTTCGTGCTGCGAGGAAAACAACAATCGCGCCGATCATAGCGCCTGCCCAAGCCGCGGCGCCGCCGATCCAGGTGCCGAGCAGAAAGCCGCCGGCGATCTTCAGCAGCCCGCCTCCGGGCAGCGAAATAGTCACGACGGCGGCGTAGATCAGAATGAACAGGACAAACGCGGCCAGAAAGTTCGCCGCAACTAACGCGTCCAAACTCTGCGCACGCGCATAAAGCGCATCCCACGCCAAATGCTCGTGCACGCGGAAGGTCAGCGCTAACGCCAAAGCTCCCGCGATCACTACGATCGGCAGGAAGCGGGCGAGCGGCCTCGGGCGCGGCGCATCGGTCATGCGCGCATCGTAAACCGAAGCGTTGACGCTGGGCCAATAGCGCGTACACCAGCGGCGTCGGACTAAGGGAACGCGGTGCAAAACCGCGGCTGCGCCCGCAGCTGTAAGCGGCGAGCTTGAGGCCAAGCCACTGGGAGCGATCCTGGGAAGGGGCCAAAGAGCAACGACCCGCAAAGCCAGAAGACCTGCCGACGTGAACGCCAGAGGGTCCGGGATGGGGCCTGTCGGAGGATGATGTGCGTTGGCTCCTGTGCGCGATGGCGCTTGTCTTGGCGACTCCGGCCGCGGCTGAGCCGCGCCGAATCGTGTCGCTTGATTATTGCGCCGATCAGTTCGTGTTGGCGCTGGCGGATCGCGATCAGATCGCGGCGCTGTCGCGCGGATCGCGCCGCGACGATTCATTCTACCGCGCGCGCGCCGCTGGCCTTCGCCAAACGCGCGGCACGCTCGAAGAAGTGCTGGCGCTGCGGCCCGATCTCGTCGTGCGCAATTGGGGCGGGCCATGGGACGCGGAGACCGTTTATGCGCGCTTTCATGTTCCGGTGCTGCAAGTCGGCGGCACGCCGACGTTTCCAGAAGCCCGTGCCGATCTGCTCGACGCAGCCCGAACACTCGGCCATCCCGAACGCGGCGCAACGCTGACGCGCGATCTCGATCTCCGTCTCGCCCGCTTGCGCGCCAATGCGTCCGCGCAAACGCCGGCCGTCATGTATCTTTCCGCTGGCGGCGCCGTTGCCGGGGCAGGCACGATGATGGATGCGGTCATCGCCGCTGCTGGCGGACGCAATGTGCGCACCGATGCGAGCTGGGTGGTGCTGCCGCTGGAGCACATGATCGAGACGCCGCCGGCTTTGATCGCGCTCGGCTTCTTCGAACACGGCCGCACGCGTTCCAATCCGTGGCTGCCGGGCCAACACCCGGCGCTACGGCGCGCGCTGGCCGGCGCCCGCACCGTTTCGCTGCCGTCCGCCACCATCGCCTGCGAAGCTTGGTACGCCATCGGCGCCGCTGAGCGCATCGCCGCCGCGTTGCGCGCTTCATGACCGCCGCGCACCGAACATCTTTAGCGCTGGCGCTGCTCAGCTTCGCCGCGCTCGCCGCTGCGCTTTGGCTCGGCCCCACGCCGCTCGCTGATCCGTTCGCGACGGATGACGCGACACGCACCATCGTCTGGGAGATCCGTTTCCCGCGCGCGCTCACCGCCTGGCTCGTCGGCGCCGCGCTCGGCCTCTCTGGTGCTGCGCTACAAGGTTTACTGCGCAACCCGCTGGCCGATTCCGGCGTGCTCGGCCTCTCCGGCTTCGCCGCGCTCGGCGCTGTTATCGCATTTGCGTTCGGCTTCGCCGCTTTCGCGCCGCTGGCCGCGCTGGTGTTTGCTTTCATCGCCGCGCTCATTGTAACGAGCCTCGGCTGGTCTGCGCGTGGGCCGGCGAGCTTGGCGCTGATCGGCGTTGGCCTCTCCAGCTTTGCCGGCGGCCTTATCGCGCTCGCGCTCAACTTAGCGCCGAACCCCGGCGCGCTGGCTGATCTGATCAACTGGACGCTCGGCTCCGTCGAAGCGCGCTCGCTCGATCATGCTTTTCTGGTTGCGGCGTTCCTCGCCGTCGGCGCCGCGCTCATTCTCTTCGCCGCGCGCGGCCTGCAGGCCCTAACGCTCGGCGAAGAAGCCGCCGCCGCGATCGGCGCCAATCTTTCGCGCACGCGCTGGCTGGTCATCCTCGGCGCCGCCGCTTGCACTGGCGGTGCAACGGCTGTCGCTGGCATCATCGGCTTCGTCGGCGTCGCTGCTCCGCACTTGGTGCGCGCGCTCGCCGGCCACGACCCAGCGCGTCTGCTCGTGCCGAGCGCGCTGGCTGGCGGCGCCATGCTCGTCTGCGCCGATATCGCCGTGCGGCTGTTGCCGACCGATACCGAGCTCAAACTCGGCGTTGCCGCCGCTTTGATCGGCGGGCCAGTCTTCGCGCTGATCGCCGCACGTCTCGCGTCGCGGGGTGGCGATTCATGAGCGCGTTGCTTCATCTCAACAGTGTCGGCGTCACGCTGCGCGATACCCGCGCGCTCGACGCCGTGTCGCTCTCAATCAATGCCGGCGAGATCGTAGCGCTGCTCGGCCCCAATGGCGCCGGTAAGACGACGCTCATGCGCGCCGGCCTCGGCCTGCTCCCGCACGACGGGGAAGCCCGCCTCGGTGACGCGCTCTCGCACACGCTCAGCGCCCGCGACCGCGCGTTGCGCGCCGCGTATCTGCCGCAACGCCCGCAATCGATCTGGCCCGTCAGCGTCGAAAGCCTCGTCGCGCTTGGCCGCTTTGCGCACGGCGCAGCGCCGGATCGCCTGGGCGCGCGCGATCAAATCGCTGTTGATGCCGCGCTTGAAGCTTGCGCGCTGACAGCGCTTCGTCAGCGCCGCATGGACGAAATCTCCGGCGGTGAGAAGGCCCGCGCCCATCTGGCCCGCGCACTAGCACAGCACGCGCCGCTGCTGATCCTTGACGAGCCCACCGCCGGCCTCGATCCAGCGCAAGCGCTTGGCGTCGCCGAGATACTGCGCGCCCGAGTTGAGCAGGGTGGCGCCGTGCTTTTCTCGACGCATGACATCGCGCTTGCCGCTTCGGTAGCGCATCGCGTCGTGCTGCTGCGCGCGGGGCGCATCATCGCCGAAGGCGAGCCGATGGCGGCGCTCACGCCGAATGCGCTCGAAGCTGCCTACGGGCGCAAGGGACGGATCGAACGGATTGGCGATGCGGTCGTCGCCGTGTTCGAGTAACGCTTAGAGCTTGAACCCGCCGCCCTGAATTTCGGCGTAGAGCGCAGGCGTTATGCGCGCGTAATGGCTCTCGTTCGGCTGATCGAAATAGAGTTCCTGCTCGATCTTCGCCGGATCGAAGCCGTCGCGCACCAGATCGACTTTGCGGTACTTAAACGTGCCCGTGGTCTCGATCGCCGGCTGCAGGCGAACGAACAGCGGCCGTGCGTAGCTTGGCAATTCGCGCACCAGATGCTCGCGCAAGCCATCGAGCACGAAGCCTTCGCCCGGCGTGATCGCCGCCATGCCGGCGCGCCCATCGATGCGATCGATCTTCACGCCGTAGACGTTGACCTCATCGACGCCGGGATAGCGTGAAATGACCTCCGCCACTTCGGTGGTCGAAACGTTTTCGCCTTTCCAGCGGAAGGTGTCGCCGATGCGATCGACGAAGTAGAAATAGCCGTCCTTGTCCTGGCGCATCAGATCGCCGGTGCGGAACCAGGCATCGCCGTGCTCAACGACATCGCGCAGCACCTTGCGGTCCGAGGCGGCTTTGTCGGCGTAGCCGGCAAATTCGTGGCGCGCATCGCTCTTGATCAGGCCGACGGCTTCACCGTTTTCTTCGGGCGCGGCCATAATGCAAAGCCCATCATCGCCGCGCACTGGCGCTTCGGCTTCGACATCGAACTTCACCAGCCGCACCGCGAAATTTCCCCGTAGATAGGGCGGGATGCGGCCGATGGCGCCGATCTGGCCGTCGAAATTGAACATCGACACGTTGCCTTCGGTCGAGCCGTAGAATTCGAGCACGTTCTTCACGTTGAAGCGGCTCTGAAACTCTGCCCACACCTCGGGCCGCAAACCATTGCCGAATGCCAGCCGCAAATTGTGCGCGCGCTCTTTCGGGTGCGGCGGCTGGTTTGCAAGATAGCGGCAGAGTTCGCCGATATAAACGAACACGGTGCAATTGTTGTCGGCGATGTCGTCCCAGAAATGCGTGGCGGAGAATTTCCGGCGCAGAACCAACGTGCCGCCATTCAGCAACGCCGCGCCGACGCCGCACATGCCGCCGGTCGAGTGATAGAGCGGCAGCGCGCAATAGAGGCTGTCTTCCGCCGTCGTTTTGGTCGAGCCCGCGAAGGCGCGCATATAAAGCTGTGCGCGCACGTGCGTGATCTTCGCGGCTTTCGGCATGCCAGTGGTGCCGGAGGTGTAGATGTAAAGCGCCACGTCGCGCGACTTGAGGCCGGCGCGTCTTGCACGGCTCGGCCGCTCGGGCGCCGTCTTCGGTGTTTTGAGATCAAGCATGCGGCGATCGCTGCTGAGATCTGCGGCGGCGTCGAGCACCCAATAGGTAAGCGCCCGCGGCATGCCCGCGCGAATGGTGTCTGTCGCGACCAATGTTTCGGCATCGGTGATGACGTGCGATGCGGCCGAAATAGAGAGACAATGCGCCAGCGCCGCGCCGGTCAGATTGTTGTTGATCAAAGCCGTGGCGATGCCGAGCTTTGCCAGTCCAACCCAGGCCGGCACATATTCGGCCCGGTTCGGCAGCAACAAGGCCACTGTGTCGCCCGCCTTCAAACCTTGCGCATCGGCCCAGGCGGCGAAGCGGTTGGCGAGGGCGTCGAGCTGGCGATAGGTGTAACGCTCGCCTTCGAAGAGGAGCGCGGTGTGATCGGCGAACTTGTCGACGGCTTGTTCGAAGTCGTCGCAGATGAGCACGTCGGAGTCGGGATCGATCTTGCGGACGCTCCATAGCGTGCGCGCCAGCCCGTCCAAAAATCGAACTTCCCGCGCGATCCGCGCTATCGGGCCCATCAACTCGCCTCCGCAGCATTACTTAGGGGCGTTCGCGCTGCTGCGAAACCGGGACCGAGCGTCACATGAGCCGCATGAGCAAAGCGTTACGCCGCCAACACAGCGCGCACCGCCTCTAGTAGAGCGCGCTCGTCGAACGGCTTGCGCAACAAGGTTGGCCGCGAGGCCGAGGCTTCTAGCGTTTCCGTATCGGCATAGCCGGACACGATCAGCACTTTGAGGCCATTCATCTCAGCGCGCGCCCGCTCGGCCAGTTCCAAACCGGTCATGCCTGGCATCGAAAAGTCCGTCACCAACAACGCTGGCTGATGCCGATGCAAGCTCTGCAGCGCCTCGCCCGCGTGCGACGCTTCGGCGACGCTATAGCCGGCGCTGCGCAACGCATCGGCGATGAAGGCGCGGACGCCGGCTTCGTCATCGACGACGAGGACGCTTTGTCCCGGCTGCTCGGCCCTCGGGACGGGCTCTTCGTCGCTCGGCTTGGGCTCGGCCCGTCGCGGCGGCTCGGCGCGCGGCAAAATGAGGCGCATCGTCGTGCCGCGGCCCGGCTCACTTTCTATTTCCACCGAGCCGCCAGATTGCCGCGCCGCGCCGAACACTTGCGCGAGGCCAAGGCCGGTGCCTTTGCCGGCGGGCTTGGTGGTGAAGAACGGCTCCATCGCCCGTTCGGCGACATCTTTCGGCATGCCGATGCCGGTGTCGGTGACGGCGAGTTCGATGCTGTCTTTGTGCGTTGCCGAGACCCGTGACGAGATTTCGATCTGGCCGCCATCCGGCATCGCGTCGCGCGCATTGATGACGAGATTGAGAATGGCGAGCTCAAGCTGGTTAGCGTCGCTGCGCACCCAGCGGGCGTCCGGATCAAGATTGAACGCAAGGGCCTGTCCCGGCAGGATCGAGCGGCGCAGCAATTCCTCCATGCCGGGGGCCAGCTCTTGCAGATCGACCGGGGCGAGCTCCATCAGCTTGCCGCGCGAGAAGGCGAGCAATTGCTTGGTCAGCTTGTCGCCGCGTTGCGCCGATTCGAGCATGTGCTCGGCGATCTGGCGTTGCTTTGGATCTTCGATCCGCTTCAGCAGCATGTTGAGCCCGCCGATCATCACGGTGAGCAGATTGTTGAAATCGTGCGCCACACCGCCGGTGAGTTGGCCGATGGCTTCGAGTTTTTGCGTCTGGGCTAAGCGTTGCTCTGCCAGCCGCCGCGCCGCCATATCGCGCAGCGCCCAAATGATCAGCCCGCCCGCGAGCGCCAGCGCCAGGATTGCGCCGATGCTGAGCGTCACGATCGAATAGCGGCGCGGGCCATCGAGCAGCGAAGCCGGGACCGCGATGTGAGTGGACCAGCCCGTCAGCGGCGAGACGTAGTAGGCGGTGTGGTTTTGCAGGCCCTCTAGCGTTGTGCCCTCATAGATGCCCCAGCTCCGATCGCTGGCGACGGCGCCTCGCACATAAGATGTCGCCGGGGTGCCGACGCGTTCGGCGTGGTTGCGGCTGCGGGCGATGAAGGCGCCGTGGCGATCGACCAAAGCCGCGGTGGCGCCGGCCGGGGTGTTGCGGCGGACGGGGCCGAGGAAAGTGCGCGGCTCGAGGGCGACGGAGAGCAGGTAGCGGCCGTCGCTGCCGATGGGCTGGTGCAGATAGACGCACGGACAGCCCGGTCCTTCGCGCACAGAATCGCCGGCCATCAGGCGCGGATCGCGGCCGGCGATGGCTGGATCGAGCGGCTGGCGCTCGCTGGAATAGGGGCGCTGGAGACTCAACACTTGTTCGTTCGCGCGCAGATCCGAGACGATGACATTGCGCCAATGCGGGTTGAGCGCGGCGATTTCGCGGACGCGTGAAAACGTCGTCGGCCAGTCGCGGCGATCGACGGCCTCCGCGGTGGCCAGCACCCGCATCACGGCGAGATCGGCGCGGACTTGCGCGTCGGTCAGCAGCGAAACGTGCGTCGCTTCGTTCAGCGTCCGTTGCTCGATGCGCTGGCGTTCGCCATTGAGGGCGAGCAGCAATTGCAGCACCACCAGCACCACGATCGGCAGCGCCAGGGCCGCGCCGAGCAGCACGTACGATCTCTGACTAAGGTTTCCCGGCAATAAGTCCCTCGCGCGGGAGCAACCTTAATGGGCGCCCACAGGCGCGGCAATCCGGGAACTTAGGCGCCGAGCACCAGCGCCAGCGCCGGCCAGATGGCGATCAGCCAGGTGATCAATTGGGTTTGCGGTTTCGGCATGTTCTTTCGTCCTCTCCCGATGCACCGTAGGCGGCGTCCTTTGCAGCGATGTTGCGCCCTCGTTGCAGGGCTGGGGCGTTTTCAAGGCATGGCGATGCGCTGGCCGCGCGCGACCGCGTCGGCAGAACCGTGAGCGGCCCGAGGGCCAAGGGGACGCGGAATTGCCGCGCCAAAAAAGTGCGCCGTTGTTCGGCGCGTTATCGACGCGAAAAACCCGCGTCCCCATGATCGTTGCAGCACCGGCGCCGTCGCGGGAGATATTTCACTCTCGGAGGCGGCTCAGCCGGCGGCGTGGAGACCTTTGCGCTGTTCAGTGCGCTCCGGTTCTCGTGCGCTCCCGCTTTTTCATGTTCAGCGGGCTTCTCGCGCCGTGCTCGCAACTGAACCACGGCAGATCACGCTCGATCACCCGCTTCGCATCGGCTGAACAGTGGATCCGACTGGCCCTCGCAGCGAAGCGGTGCGCCGAGTATGCGCCCAGTTTGGGGTAGGTCGGATTGATTTTGCGCGGGTGCTTTTGATTCAACGCGTTGCGCGCGGAATCTGTTGGATAGAGGCGTGCTGTATCCCTCTTCCGACACGCGCACGCGCAGGTTCAAGAGTCTCCCAAAAACTCCCAGTTGCACGCCGCGCAACCCCGTGCATTATTCTCTCGGGAACTTCGGGGGAGGATTTCATGCTGCGATTCTTGATCGCCGCGGCCGCAATGTGCTTGGCCGGGTGCGTTACGCCATTGACCGTCGAGCAACAGGCGCCGGCGGTGTCTTATCAAACGCAAGGCCGCACGCTGGTGGCTGTCGTCGATGACCGCGAGCGCATCCGTCAAGGCAAGGCGCCGAATTTCCTCGGTTTTGGCCGCGTCTACGGCGCGCCGATCGATTGGACCGTGCGCACGATCGTGCTCGGCGAGGGCAAAGACCTTACCATGTCGCAATTGATCGCGGCGCGGACGGCGTTCGGCCTCACGGCGAATGGCAGCGCGGCTGAAGCGGTGGCGTTGACCGCGGGCGCCAGCGACGCCGAAGCCGAAGCGTTGTTGGCCCAGCACGACGCCGCCAATTTGCTGACGTTGCACGTGCGCGAGTGGCATTTCGATGTGAACACGAGCTGGGTCGGCGCTTTCCGCTTCGATAGCGATTTCGACGTGATCGTTCAGCGCGCCGGCATGGGCACGGTGTTGCGCAAAACGTTCACCGAGAACCAGGCGATTGATGCGCGCGCCGACGCCTCCTGGAGCAATATGATTCTGGAGGCGTATCGCGGCAAGCTGGGGCAGGCGCTGAACGACGCTGACGTCCGTGCTGCGCTTACAGCGCCGCTACAAGCGCCAGCCGCGCCGGCCGACGCGGCGGCAAGCGGCTCCTAGTCCGCGACCGGCGTTTCCCGCTTCAGAAAAAGGCGCTGCTGAAGAGGTCGCGACCGATGGATTTTTCTGAGTTCACGCGCTTCGTTGATCCGGAGGGGCGTTGCTCCGATCCGCGCATGATTAACGCGGTGGCGGCCTATTGCGGCGTGGCGCTGGCGGGACCGGAGGACATCACCCATGCTCGAGCGCTGTGCGCCGCGCGCATCTCCGAAAACGTGGTCAGCGAAGCGACGTTGCAGCTGGTGCAGAATATTACGGGTGCGAGCGTGTTCGTTGCGCGTGAAGATGGCGTCGTCACCGGCATGACGGCGTTCTTTCTGGTGCGTCCCGAAGGCATGCGTGCGCTCGATGAACGCCGCTTCGATACGCTGAACATCAATCCCGATTACATTTGCCGGCCGCGTGAAATTCCGGCGGGCGGCTATGCGTGGGGCTTCGTCGGCTCGACCGACAAAGGCGCCGGCCGTGCGGTGAAAGCGTCGATCGCTGTGCGCGAGACATTGTTCTGGGCGTTGCCCGGCTATACGCGCGCGGCCACCGACGATGGGGCGCGGCTGATCTTTGGATCGCTCGGCTTCAAGCCGGTGGACGGCGATCCTCAGCTGGCGCGCTATGATGGCCGCGATCAGCCCTTGATCGGGCTGAGCGCGGCCGCTGCCGTATGAACGCCGAGCGCGAATCGACGCCGATCAGCGTTGAAGTCGTGCGCACGCTCGACCAGCTGACGCAGGTCTATGCGTTGCGTGGAATCGTCTATGTGGGCGAGCAGGCGTGCCCTTTCGACGAGGAGTTCGACGGCAACGATCTCTGCGGCGCGACGCATTTGCTGGCGCGTATCGGGCGCGAGCCGGTTGGCGCCATTCGCATGCGCTGGTTCGCGGGCTTTGCGAAGTTAGAGCGCGCGGCAGTGTTGAGGCGCTATCGCGAGTGCGGCGTGGCGCGCGCGCTGTGGGAGGCGAGCGCCGCGCTAGCGGCGCGCAAGGGCTATCGGCAGATGCTGGGACACATCGAGCCGCAGCTGCTTGAATTTTGGCAAAGCTGCGCTGGGTTTCGGCTGCGCGAGGGTCGGGCGACGTTTCGGTTTTCCGATCGCGAGTATGTCGAAGTGATCGCGGACTTGCCGGCGTGTGCGGAGGCGATCGATCTGGCTACGCCGCCGCTGCTGCTGCTGCGTCCGGAGGGCGCGTGGGATGAACCGGGCGTGCTGGATCAATCGGCCGCGCGCCGACCAGCAGAGCGAAAGCTGGGATAGCGCCGCTGCCGCAGCCGATAGTCTAAGCGCACGGGGCCAGCGCCCGCGCGATGCTCTCGTCCCACGGATAGACGCGCACGTCGCCGCCGACATCTACGCCAATGCGCTCTTGCGGCGCGCTGAGCGCGGCGACCAGTTCCGCTTGGCGGGCGGCGTCGGCGATCTCGCCGCTCACGTGCGGCAGGCCCTCATTGAATGAAGTGGCGGGCACATCGAACGTGCGGCCGGCGGTGATCAGCGCCAACGTTGTCGCTTGATCAGGGACGAGCTCGTGGTCGGACGTGATGGTGACGCGGCCGCTGCCTTCGTTGCACACGAGGGTGAGCTGATATTCCGATTGCGGTGCGCCAAAGCCAGCCGCGGACACGCTTTCGTCGGCGTTGTAGAACCATTGGCCGGTGTTGAGCGTGGCGCTGGCGAGCGCGGAGTCCGGGGCGGCGGCTGCGCTTGGCGGCGGCGCCGGATCGGCCGGCGCCTGCGACGGCGCGGGGGTGCAGGCGGCGAGGAGGGCGACCGTCGCAAAGGTCAGGGCTGTACGCATGTGTGGCTCCTTCATGTTTCGTCGTCGCTGTTCGTGCGCTGCGTCACGTCCATGGAGTCGTGTAGGACGCGGAGGACCGTGATGCTCGTGTCGTCGTAGGTGAAAACGATGATGTGGCGCGCTTGCTTTGGCGCGGCGCCGCGGGTGCGGGCGTGACGGAGGTGGAAGAGGTGGAGGCCGGGCAGGTCCTCCCGGTGCTGGACGCCGCCGCGTTGTGGATCACCGCGCAGCATCGTGATCGCGCGGTCGATAAGCAGTGCATAGTCCCGCCGCGCACGTGTGCCGAACATGCGACGGGAAGTTTTGAGAGCGTCTTGAATGTCGGCGCGCGCGCCGGCGGCAAGACGCTTCGTTCTCATTCCGCCGGAGTGCGCACGACGGCGGCATCTTCGGCGGCAATCTCGGCTTCGACCTCGGCTTCTATTTCGTCGATCCAAGCTCCAACGTCATCAATCTCGATGAAGCGTCCGGCGGCGACATCGTCCACGCCTTCCTGGATCGCCGCGCGGAGGGCCGCGATCTTCGCCGCGTGCGCTTCCTGGTCGGCCTTCAGCGCGCGCAGACCGGCGCGGACGACTTCGCTGGCGTTCTGAAACTGCCCGGACTCGACCTGCTCGGCGACGAAGCGGTCGAGCGCGTCGGTGAGGTTGATGTTGCGGGTGGCCATGGGGGGAGAATGGGGTGATTGGCAAAGATTGGCAAGCCTTGGATGCCTCAAATAAATTGAGATATCTATCAACAAATTCTTGATAATACTTGATAGACGTACTATCCTTTCTTGATCGAGGAGGCGTACAGATGCGTAGGTCAGATATTGTCGCGGCGATCGAAGATGTGAAGTCCGCGTTGAGGCGGCTCGAGGGCATGCTCGACGACTTTCGCGAGCCAATGATGAGTGAGACGCCAGTTTACAAGAAGGAAAACGGGCGGCTCACCGATTTGGGAATACGCGAGCTAAATAGAATGATCGCGGCGAACAAGAGCGATGCGGAAATCGCAGCGGCGCTGGGCATCACGCAGGCCGCCGTGAATCACCGGAGGAACTAATGATGATTGCACTAGTGAAAGATGACCCAATCGTTGCTTCGGCGAAGACCTATCTTCGTTGCGCAAGGGTTCTTGCTGACACGTTTGGCATTGACGTTCAGGTTAGACATCAGCGGCCCCGCGCGACCTTCGAGGCGACGGTCATGGCGTGCCGCGGTCGGGCGGAAGGGCGGGAGGGGACGCTAACCCGTGACGATTTCTCCTTCAATCAGGTACTGGAAGTCATGTGTGAGACGCGAGACGCTTTGCTTGCGGAGTTTCGAGAAACATCGCGACGTGGCGAAATGGAAATGACGCGGCGCGAGTTCATAAGCGCGGTGCATGAAAATCTGATTGAGAACTACGGGCTCCAGCCGCAGCGGCTCAAAGAGGGCGAGACCGGCAATTATGCGATGATTGATGATCTGATGCAGACTTTTCTGCGTCGTTCGTCTGGTGTGCGGTCACGAGGCACCGCGTCGGGGCGGCAGAAGCTGACATTTAGTTGGTAGCGCGGGGTGTAATCTCGCGCGCACGCCCGCGCTCATCGGTGGCCGAATAAAGTCACGGTAACTTCGTGAGGGAGTCGTGGAAATGAGCAATAGCGGCTTGGCGCACTGGGCGGACTGGTTTGGCATCGTAACGAACGTGGTGCTAGCCGCGTCGGTAATTGTCGGTGCTGGTTTGGCGTTACGTCGTTGGAACGTGGCATTCGCTTTGACGGAAATTGACAGTCCAACCTACGGTGAGGTTGTTATCAATGGTGTCGCGCAACCCAAGACCACTAGCTGGCGTAGTCGGCTGACCCTAGTCAGTGGCGCTGTTGCGCATGTCCATCGGGTGAAACTTCAGCGCAGAATGATGGGTGTTTGGGTGCGCGTGAAGCAAGGCGTTCTCCCTCACATCCACATGCCAGTCTCGCTATCGACGGGCGGCGGCATCGATATTTACATCGTAACCGCTAGAGACTCGCGCGACACTTACCGCCTCAAAATCGATGAGTATGCGACCCTGAGGTCTATCACGCTTCCCTTTCTTGAAGCCCAAAAGCAAAACGACTTCGCATAGTCTCCACGTGAACCCTCTCCCTCTTTTGGGAGGGAGAGGGCAGGGTGAGGGTGGAGCGCTGGTGGTTGGTGATGAGAGCGCGTCGCTCTGCGACGCATGCGCGGCGGAGCCGCACGCTCCAACCTGCAAAGATTTGCGCTGGCCCCTCACCCCAACCCTCTCCCGCACTGCGGGAGAGGGGGCGACGGGGTTAGTCGATGGGCGCGCGTTTTTCGCCGGTGGGGTGGACATAGACTTCGCTGCCGGTTTCTTTGAATTTGGCGCTCATCTCTTCCATGCCGCGCTCGGCTTCTTCTTTCTTCGCAGCATAGTCCCGCACGTCCTGCGTAATCTTCATGCTGCAAAACTTTGGCCCGCACATGGAGCAGAAGTGCGCGGTTTTGTGTGCGTCCTTCGGCAACGTTTCGTCGTGGTAGGCACGGGCCGTATCCGGATCGAGCCCCAAGTTGAATTGGTCTTCCCAGCGGAATTCGAAGCGCGCGCGGGAGAGCGCGTCGTCGCGCAGGCGCGCGTAGGGGTGGCCTTTGGCCAGGTCCGAGGCGTGGGCGGCGAGTTTGTAGGTGATGACGCCGACCTTGACGTCGTCGCGGTCGGGCAAACCTAGGTGCTCTTTCGGCGTGACGTAGCAGAGCATCGCGGTGCCGAACCAGCCGATCATGGCGGCGCCGATGGCGGAGGTGATGTGGTCGTAGCCGGGGGCGATGTCGGTGGTGAGCGGGCCGAGCGTGTAGAAGGGCGCCTCGCCGCAGATGGCGAGCTGTTTGTCCATGTTCTCTTTGATCTTGTGCATCGGCACGTGGCCGGGGCCTTCGATCATCACTTGCACGCCGTGCTTCCAGGCGATCTTGGTGAGTTCGCCCAGGGTTTCGAGTTCGGCGAATTGTGCCGCGTCGTTGGCGTCGGCGATGGAGCCGGGGCGCAGGCCATCGCCGAGCGAGAAGCTCACGTCGTAGGCGCGCATGATGGCGCAGATGTCTTCAAAGTGCGTGTAGAGGAAGCTCTCTTTGTGATGGCTGAGGCACCATTTGGCCATGATCGAGCCGCCGCGCGAGACGATGCCGGTGACGCGCTTGGCGGTGAGATGAATGTAGGCGAGGCGGACGCCGGCGTGGATGGTGAAATAGTCGACGCCTTGCTCGGCTTGTTCGATCAGCGTGTCGCGGAAGATTTCCCAGGTGAGGTCTTCGGCGACGCCGCCGACTTTTTCGAGCGCCTGATAGATCGGCACGGTGCCGATCGGGATCGGCGCGTTGCGGATGATCCAGTCGCGGATGTTGTGGATGTTGCGGCCGGTGGAGAGGTCCATCACCGTGTCGGCGCCGTGGCGGATCGACCAGACCATTTTGTCGACCTCTTCCGCCATGGAAGAGGTGACGGCGCTGTTGCCGATGTTGGCGTTGATCTTGGTAAGGAAGTTGCGGCCGATGATCATCGGCTCGAGTTCGGCATGGTTGATGTTGGCCGGAATGATGGCGCGGCCGCGCGCGATCTCGGAGCGGACGAATTCGGGCGTGACGAAATCGGGGATGGATGCGCCGAAGGATTCACCGTCGCGGATGCCCACGGCTTCGCGCCGCATATTTTCTCTAATCGCGACGAATTCCATCTCCGGCGTGATGGTTCCGCGCCGCGCATACTCCAGCTGCGTCACGCACACATCGCCTTTCGCGCGCAGGACTTTGTGCTTCACCGGGAAAGCGGGCGTCAGTTTTTCGGGGGAGACGTTGCCGTTGTCGACGTCCTGCACCGGCCGGCCTTCGATCTCCTCGACATCGCCGCGCGCCAGCACCCAGTGCGCGCGCGGGCGGGCGAGGCCGGCATCGATGTCGATCGTGGCGTTCGCATCGGTGTAGGGGCCGCTTGGGTCGTAGATGGTGAGCGGCGGCTCGTTCGCGCTCGGGTGCAGCGCCACTTCGCGGAAGGGCACGCGAATATCAGGATGCGCGCAGCCGGAGGCGTAGACTTTGCGCGAGCCCACGAGCGGTCCGGTGGTGACCGCCGGCGTAAACGCGGTTTGGTTTTCGGGCTTATTCATAAAGCGCTCCTCCCTCCGCCGGTGCTAACCGGTTCAGGTTCGACGGGTCAGAGCGGGATGCTCAATCTCAGCCGCGCGCGTGCGGCCCCCCGGGATATGTCGTTGCTCTACGCCTCGTAGGCGCGTGCTTCAAGCGTGCAGTGTCTCTTGGATCAGGCGCTTGAGTTTCCGGGAGTCTGGCACGGCGGCGATGCGGTCGCGGAAGCGGTCGCGCCGCTTGCGGCCGGGGCCATAGTCGAACAGCAGCACTTGCTCGCCGGGCGCGCCGCCGCAGGCTTCGGTGACGCGGAAGTAAGATGCGTCGTACTCGATGAGGCCCCGTTTCGAGACGATCATGAAACGCCGATCGGTCAGCGCGTAGTGGGTGCTCCAGCTGTCGAGAATGCCGCGCAGACCGGCCCAGAGCGAGCGGAGGAAAAAGTAGAGCAGCATGCAGAAGAAAAGGCCGGCCGCAGCGGGCAGGATGAGCCACGCGTCCGGGACGAACGGACCGGGGCCGATCGTGCTGCCCACCACGTTTAGACCGATGACGATCATGAACGCAGTGAGCACCACGACGATGATGAAGCCGGGCAGGCGGTTAAAGAGCAGCGCGCGAGGCGAAGGCTGATGGCGCCAGACGACGCGCTCGCCCGTTTTGAGGTAGTGCGAGATAGGATCGGACGTCGATCGCCGAGCGCTCATGGCTTTTGCTACCGCGCAAGTGGGGTCGGCGCAACGTCCTGGCGCGCGCCGCTGAGGCTCGACAAGCGAAGCGGCGCGCCGCACTCTTGCAATCATGGTTTGGGGAAAGCTGGTTCGCTGGGGCGCGATAGCGCTGGGCGGCGCCGCGCTGGCGGCGCTGCTGTTTGTCGGCTGGGTCTATGCGGCGAGCGAGATGCATCTGCGCTCGTTTGCATCGCCGCCGCCGTTCGACGAGGAGATTTTCAGCGACGCGGCGACTTTGGCGCGCGGTGAACATCTCGTGGCGACGCGCGGCTGCCGTGGCTGCCACGGCGCTAAGCTGGAAGGCGAGATGATGTGGGGCGTCGCGGCGGCGCCGAACCTGCCGCTCTATGTGCGTGAGCATGATGCGGCGACGTTCGAGCGTGCTCTGCGGCACGGCATCGACGCCCAAGGGCGAGGCCTGTACTCGATGCCGTCTTTCAACTTTGCGCACCTGCGCGATGAGGATGTCGCGGCGATGTTGGCGTATCTGCGCACCCTGGCGGTGGTGGAAGGCCCCGAGTTGAAAGGGCGGCTGCCCTTCGAGATTCGGATGGCGATCGCGATGGGCCAGGACAACGTCATGCCGGCTTGGCTCGCGAGCTTGCCGCCGCTGGAGCATCAGGGCGCGGACACGTCGCTGGCGCGCGGCGAGTATCTGGCGATGACGTCATGCAACGAGTGCCACGGTTTTTCGCTACGAGCCGATGTGCCGTGGGGCGCCGATCCGGGGACGCCGGATCTAATCGCGATGATGGCGGCTTATCCGGAAGACGATTTTCGTCGGCTGATGCGCGAAGGCGTGCCGATCGGCGGCCGCGATTTGGAATTGATGGATGATGTCGCGCGCGGCCGCTTTGTGCACTTCAGCGAGGAAGAGGTGGGCGATCTCTACACGTACCTGCAGCACCGCAGCGCGCAACTGACAGCGCCCTAATTGGCGCGCGCAAACCGGCCGACGATCGTCAGACCCGCGAGCATGTCGGGCAGGAGCATCAGCGTGATGCCGCGCACGATCGTGAGCAGTGCGAGCAGCGAGATTATGATGCCGGTGGCGCTGGTCCAGTGATGATGGCTCGCGAACAGGACGCAGCCGCAGATCAGCGTGAAAATGCCGGTGACGAAGCTGAGTGGTCCATCCTGGAGGATGGCGGGCATCAGAAGCGCCACATCGCTAAAGCGCGCGATGACGATGGCGCCGATAATCAACATGAGCGGGCCGATGGCGCGGGCGCAGAAGCGGGTGGCGGCGGCTTCCGTGTCGGACATGAGCGCTTTTCCTAGGCGTCGGCGCGTTGGTATGCGGAGACGTTAGGCGCGTGGCGCTGCGTGTTCAACACGCGGCGGCGCGAAGGTTAGGCCGTGATGTCGACTACGGTTCCCATGATCTGTACGCGATGAGATAGGGGTCGCTCCAATGGCCAGCGCCCCACGGTCTGGCCATTTGCCTCGGCAATTTTTGCATAGGCGAATCTGTGCGGGCCCACGGTTTCGACGACGAACGCTATTTGTGCTGGCTCGTCGGTTGCGGTGGCGATGGGCGTCGACATGCGCGGCTCTCCTCGCGCAAAGCCTCTCATCTGGCGCTAACCAAAGACTAAGAGCGGCTGCGCAAATGCCCCCGTTTGATAAGCCGCGGCGTCTAGGCGGAACGGACTATACTTACCGTACGCGCGATGCGTTAAGCGGCGCTCTTCGGCTCGATCCACAGCGCTTCGGCGCGCGCGATCACCGCGCCCGCGCTAGTGTAGAGCGCGGCGGCGGCGCGGTGCTTGCGGCCGTCGGAGGCGAGCGGCCAGGCGGCGACGATCAGCGTGTCGCCGAGGCGCGGCAACGGGCCGTCGATGCTGGCGGTGAGACGCGCGAGCAGCGCGGCCATCGCGCCGGCGCGCGGCAACGCCCAATAGGTCGGGCAATCCAGTGCGGCGTGGATGAAGTGCGGCTCGACGCGGCCGTTGGCGTCGATGAGATCGGCGCTCGGCGTCCATGTGCACGCAACCATGTCGCGGCCGGCGACGGCGCCCGTGAAGAGGGCAAGGCCGTCGTGCGCTGGCCGGCCCGTGCCGCAGGTGAAGCAGGTTGGGTAGCGGTGATCGTGGTGGCCGACATAAGTGCGCGCGGCGGCTTCGGCCTCGGCCAAGCTCGGCGCTGGCGGCGGCGTGAGGCTGAGTTTGGCTGGGCGGGCTTCGCCGAGCAGCGCTTCGCCGTCGTGAAGGGTGACCGTGCCATCGTCGTTGCGCCTCAGTGTGAGCGGCGCGCCTAACGGTGGGGGCGCGCGCAAGGTCGCTTCGCTGGCGCCCGGAATCTCACGCGCCATTAGCCCGCAGACATAGCCGCCATTGCCGGAGCCTGGCGGGCCGTTGAAGCGTGGCGTGATGGTGATGGTTTGGGTTGGCATGATCTCGGTGCGAGAAGCCTAGTGACAGTGGCCGCAGCGTCAAGGAATGTGCCCGTGCCGCGCGCCCTGATTTTGCCATGCGGGGCGGGGAGATGGGCGCGATGGGATCGCCTGCGGATTTTACGATCATCGTGCTCGTCGTGGCGCTTGGCGTCGCGGTGTGGACGCTGCTCGACCGCGTCGGGCAGCTCCAGCGTGACGTGGAGGCGCTGAAGAAGAAGCTTGGCGCGAGCGACGAGCCGCCGCCCCACCCTTGATTATTCTGCGGCGTGTGGCGGTCGTGTTTCTCCCGCCGCGAACGGCTGCTGCACGAGCCGCATTGAAGGTGAGGGCGTTTCGACATCGTTCGCGTCGAACGCAAGCTTGATTCGCTGCAGGTATTCGCGCTGCACCAGCCATTGTTTGCCCGGCAGCGTCTTGATGCGCGCTTTCAGGATCACGGCGGCATCCGAAAGCTTGTCGACGCCGACGACGTCGATCTTGTCCAGGATCATGGCGGCGAAATGCTCATCCTTATGCAGCGCGTCGCCAACTGTGTGCATGAGGTCGAGCGCGCTGGCGATGTCGGCGGTGTAGGCGATGGAGAGATTAAATACCGCGAAAGAAAAGCTCTTGGTCTTGTTATGTATGACCATGGCTTCGCTGTACGGGAAGATGTGCAGAGTGCCATCGAAGTCACGCAACTTGATGGTGCGTAGTGACATGTCCTCCACCACGCCGCCGAACTCGCCGATGCTGATGACGTCGCCGATGGAAACGGTGTCCTCAAGGATGAGGAAGATTCCGGTGAGGAAATCTTTCACGATCGTCTGTGCGCCGAAGCCTATGGCGAGGCCCAAAATGCCGGCGCCGGCGATCAGCGGGCCGACATCGAGTCCGAACTGCGACAGCGCCATCATTGCTGCAACAATGGCGACGGCCGTTGTGGTGACGCCCTTCAGCACCGGCGCCAACGTCCGCAATTGCGCGGCGCGGCGCAGATCGCGAGCGTAACGCGCGCCGCGATGCAGAACGCGGGTGATGACGTAACTGGCGACCTCAATCGTGGCGACAGCGAACATAACGATGAGCCCGGCGCGCCAGACGACGCCGAGGACTTGGCCGAGCGCGCCGGTACGCACGTCGAAGCCCCAGATGTAAAGCACCGTGCCCAATGCGAGCATGCCGATGACGAAGCGCGCGGCGATCATGGTCCAGCCGCCGACAGTCTTGCGCGATTCTTTGGCCTGCTCGCTCTGCTTGTCCTGCTTGGGCGACAACAGCCGCGCCGCAAAGCGCAGGCTCCAACGCAACAGCCATAGCAGCACGATCGCGCCAATGATGATGCCGGCGGTCCAGGCGGCGTTGATGGCCAGCTGTTCGCTGCTCAGCGAGCCGAGGTGGGCGAAAATATTGCGCGCCTCAGCCGCAAGCGCTTCGCCCGTTACGATAGGCTCGATCACCGGCGCGCCGCTCGGTTCAGTGCTGTTTAAAGGTGTCATCATGGAAGAGGTTCAACGTTTTAGATGCAACACGGTTGCCGCAAGACGGAGACTCAACGCGGCGTCGGCTTGGTAAATGCGAGCGCAACCCAGCCGAGGATCAGCGTAATTCCCCCGATGGGCGCAAGCATTGCGATGGCTCGCGCATGCGTGAGCGCCAATGCGTAAAGCGTGCCGGAAAAGATTGCTGCGCCGGTGAGAATCATCGCGCCGGCAATTCCATTGAGCTTGCCGCTGCGATTGGCGATGGCGAGCCCAGCCGCGGCCGCGGTGAGCTGAATGAAGGCGCCCAGCTGCACGCGTTCCGCATCAGGCGGCGCGAGCTGCAGCGCATGCGCCACCAGCACCAGCATAATCAGCGCACAAAAGCCGGAAAGCGCGGCGGCGATGTTGAGAAGGCGCATGTTTGGTCCTATCTGGGGCATTGTCGGCGCGGGAACGCTGACGGTCCAGCACAATGGGAGCGGCATGATGCAGCAGAAGCGAGACCTGGGCGCGAGCGGCATCGCCATCACGCCATTAATGCTGGGCGGCAACGTCTTCGGCTTCACCGCTAATGAAGCGGCGTCGTTCGCGGTGCTGGACGCGTATGTGGCCGAGGGCGGCAATTCGGTGGACACGGCGGATATCTATTCGAGCTGGGCGCCCGGCCATGTCGGCGGCGAGAGCGAGACGGTGCTGGGCAAATGGTTCGCGCAAGGCGGCGGCCGGCGTGACTCCGTGGTGCTCTGCACCAAGGTCGGCATGTGGGATAAACGGCTCGGGCTCGGGCGGCAGAATATTCTGGACGCGTGCGACGATTCACTGCGCCGTTTGCAGACGGATGTGATCGATCTCTATCAGCTGCACCGCGATGACGAAACGACGGCGCCGGAGGTGTTCATCGGCGCGCTGAAGGATCTGGTGCAGGCCGGCAAGGTGCGGGCGCTGGGCCTGTCGAACTTCAAGCCGGCGCGGCTGGAGGTCGCGATCGCAGAAGCGAAGCGCCAGGGCGTGTCGATCGCAACGCTGCAGCCGGAATACAATCTTATGAACCGCGAGATTGAAGCCGAGATCACGCCGATCTGCGTGCGCGAAAGCGTGTCGCTAATCCCGTTCTACGGTCTGGCCAACGGCTATCTCACCGGCAAATATCGCACTGAGGCGGATAAGGCCAAAAGCGTGCGCGGCGGCCGCATGGACAAGTACATGCAAGGCAAAGGCCCGGCAGTGCTGGCGGCGCTGGATGCGGTGAGCGCGCGGCTTGGGGCGACGCCGGCGCAAGTGGCGCTCGCGTGGATCATGGCCAAACCTGCCATCGCCGCGCCGATTGCGAGCGCGACGAGCGCTGAGCAGGTGCGCGAGCTGATGGGCGCGTTGCGGCTGGATTTGAGCGCTGACGATGTGAGCGCACTCGATCGCGCCAGCGCCTAGCCGCTCACCAACCGCCGCCGCCGCCC
>ENA-ORBV01001829-ORBV01001829.1-microbial-mat-metagenome-genome-assembly--contig:-NODE-1829-length-46418-cov-23.088216_pt1 | contig 46418 bp, 44 predicted proteins | sample MGYA00237777_ERZ505514 | MGnify/ENA primary metagenome ERZ505514 (study PRJEB26160, sample SAMN06269048) | microbial mat metagenome | isolation source: Oligotrophic lake microbial mat | place... | reverse complement strand
GGGCCAAGGAGATGGTCCTTGGCAGCTTGCGCAAAGCCGGCGCCAAAACTGTTGAACATCAATAGCCCGTGCGCAGCATGTTCGAGTGCGAGGGGGGAAGCCGGGCGCTACGCGCCCGGCAGGACTATGGACATGTGGACGATGCGCCTGGCGGCGCACCGGCGGCGTCCGTGGACAACGCGCCGCTGCGCGTCAGCGTTGCCCACCGACGCCGCCTTCGCCCACATGCCCACAGCCCTCGACCACGATTGAAATTGAAGATAACCGGGGACCAACGACAACCAAGGCCCCGGTAACATTCCTTCTTGAGGCAACACGCCGGCCAAGATAGTTGTCGTCAACCGCCTGACATGGCATCGAGGCCCGCTTTGCCGCCGTGGATGAAAGTGGCCGCCTGGCTGAGCGAATACGCGAGCTTGTGCTGAGCAACCGCTCCAAGGCGAAGGCACGAAAGAAATCCGCCTGAAGGTGGCCCAACCGGTTTTCTTCCTTTTGGCCGGGCCAAATGGTGCGGGGAAAACAACTCTTTATCGGGCTGCGGTTGCCGAAGGACTGATTCCCGCCGATGCCGAGTCTGTCAATGCCGACCTGTACGAGGCCATTGCATCTGCGGCATATCGCCGATCCGCCGCGTCAAGGGTCCGCTACGCCAGGCTGCAAAAGACCGCAGCCTGCCCTTGATCCGGCTCCTGGGCTATCTGGCGTCACGCATTTTTCATGCCCGAAAAAAGCGCATCGGCATGCTTTGCATTCCAACTGGAGCATCCAAACCAGGGTTGGTTCACAGCTTCTCGCCAAACCGTTTGGCGCACCTGCCTAGTTGAGCTTGATGTTCAATTCCTTCACGAGGCGGCCGTATTTCTCGTAGTCCTCGCGGAAGATGCGCGCGAACTGCTCGGGCGAACCGCCCACCGCCTCCAGGCCCTGGGGCGCGAAACGTTCGCGCAACGCTGGCTGGGCCAGCGCGCGCTCGACCGCGCCGTTGAGTCGCCGGACGATGTCCGCCGGCGTGCCCGCCGGCACCATCAGGCCCAGCCACTGGTCGAGCACCATGCCCTTGAACCCGGCTTCCTGGTAGGTCGGCACCTCGGGCAGCGTGGGCGAACGCGCCGCGGTGCTCTGCGCGAGGATGCGCAGTTTGCCGCTGCGGTAGTGCGGCATGACCGGCGTGTTGCCGAGAGAACCGATCTGCACCTGCCCGCCGGCCAGGTCCGTGATCGCCTGCCCGCCGCCCTTGTAAGGAACGTGCGTGAGCGAGATGCCGGCGAGTTTGGCCAGCCATTCACCGGCGATGTGCTGGCCGGAGCCGGCGCCGGAAGTCGCGTAGCCCATGCCGGGCTTCGCTTTGGCCAGCGCTATCAGTTCGGCCACGCTGCCCACGCCCAGCGACGGGTGCACGGCCAGCACGATCGGCTGGCGGGTCAGCTGAATCACCGGCAACAGGTCCTTCAGCGGATCGAAGCCCAGCTGGTGCAGATGCGCGCCCGCCGGCAGCGCGTCGGCAGTAGCAAGCACCACGTAACCGTCCGCCGGCTGCCTGGCCACATGCTCGGCGGCCAGGTTGCCGTTGGCGCCGGCGCGGTTCTCGACGACGAAGGCCTGGCCCAGCTCCTGGGTAAGCCGGTCGCTCACTGTCCGGGTGACGAAGTCGAGCGAGCCGCCGGGCGCGAAAGCGACCACGACGCGCACCGGCTTGGCCGGCCAGGCCGGGGCCGGGACCTGCGCCTGTAGGGCCAACGGCGCAAGCGCCAGATGCGCCAATACCAGCGCGCTGATCAGGTGTCGATTGAATCGCATGTCTCTCCCTTAAATGTTCGTTACCAGGAATCGCTCGGCGATCGCCCCGGCGCCGGTGACGGAAATGTTGCTGCGCGAGCGCACGAAGGTCAGCGCGTCGCGCACTGCCTGGAACCGCTGTCCGTCCACGCCGCTCACGTAGGCGTGGACCACCATCGTGGCCACGCCGCCGCTCGTCGCGGCGCGCTCGATGCCGGCGATCCAGGTGGCAGCCATTTCGGCCGGCGACCGCGGACGAACCGGGTGGCGCAGGTACTGGATCGAGTCGACCATCGCGGCGCGCCAGGGAATGTGCGCCAGGCCGGGCGCCAGAAGGGCCGCCTCGACGCAGTCGACATTGTCCATGTCCTCGAACGCGGTGCCGGCCTCAGCGCTACTGTCGTAGGCGTAACCGAGCTCGGCCAGCAGGCCCGCGGTGTGCGTTCCGCGCAGCCCGCCCGGGGCGCGGAATCCGGACGGGCGCAAGCCCAGGCTGGCGAGCGCCGCGGTGCCGTCGTGCAGGACCTGCTCGGCGCGCAGGCGGTCCAGCGCGCCGAACCTTTCGTGCAGCCAGCCGTGCAGGGCGACTTCGTGACCGCGCTCGGCCAGTTCCAGCACGCGGTCCGGATGGTGCAGGACGTTCCATCCCTCGATGAAAAAGGTGCCGTGCAGCTCGAGCTCATCGAGCAGGTCCAGCAGGCGCGGATACCCCACCGCGAGACCCGGTTCGAGCGCATCGGGCCGGCCGGCCCGGCCCTCGGCGATCTCCAGCGCGTTGCCCATGTTGTCGAAGGTCAGGCACAGGGTGCCGCTCTTCGAGTTTCTGCTCTGCAATTCGATTTCCTCCAAGGCGTCGGCTCGGCCATCTGGGCACGATCCTACTACCGGCGGCCGAAGCGCGTGAAAGTTATCCCTTAAGTATGCAGCGGCATAGCGGAAAATTTGACACCCAGAGCGCGCATGATCTTCTGAATGGTTTCGTGCCGCAGCTTGGATCCGGGCGACAGCGCCTTGTACAGACTCTCCCGTCCGAGACCCGAATCCTTCGCCAGTTGCGTCATGCCGCGCGCGCGCCACGTCGCGCACAGCGACTAGAAACATGTCCGGATTCGAATCCTCAAGCGCTGCTGTCAGATACTCGGCGATCGTTTCCTCGTCGGTGAGGCAGTCGGCCGCGTCAAAAGATTCGAATTTTGTCTTCATTGTTTCTCCCGTTTCGATTCACGCGCCATCTTCAATGCGCTTTTGAATGTCGCGCTGCTGCCCATCACATCGTATTTCGCGGCCCACATCCCGCAAGCGGTCTTTAGAGCGCGTTCTTCCGCCCGGTGAAGCGCTCCCGGATTCGTGGACGCCGGTTGGTTCAAGTCCGGCCGGGCGTACGTATTGCCGCGCCCTTGTTGCTTTCGAGCAGGGCGTGCTGAAGGCGCCACCGCGATGCAAGTGCATCTTGTCGACAATCGATACTCCAACGTACGCTTGACTGGATGGTCGGATATAATTGGCAGCATCGTATTACCGTCTCCAGGTACTCCAAATGAAAACACTTTCCTTCAAGATTCCCGAAACGCTGGACCAGCGCATTACTTTGGAGGTTGCCCGCCGCAAGATTGGCAAGAGCGCGCTTTTGCGCGAGGCCGTCGAGCAGCATTTGTCGAAGCCATCCGCGTCTCGCAAACGCCAAAGCTTCCTCGATTTGGCCGGCGATCTTGTAGGAAAGCGTCAGGGTCCCGGCGATCTTTCCACCAACCCGAAATACCTGCGAGATTTCGGGAAGTGACGACTGTCACCCTGGTCGATACGGGGCCTCTAATAGCACTGTTCGACAGGCGCGATGTCCATCACGACTGGACCGTTGCCACGCTCGGATCGGTCATTGGCCCGCTTGCAACTTGCGAGGCCGTGTTGACCGAGACATGCTTCCTTCTCAAGCGGCAGTTCGGCGGCGCGGAGGAAATATTCGAACTGCTGGGACGAGGATTGCTGCAGATCCGGTTCGACCTGGCGAACGAGCATGAGCGCGTCGGGCAATTGTTGAAGCGCTACGCCGACTTGCCGACTTCGCTGGCGGATGCATGCCTGGTGCGCATGGCGGAGGTGATTCCATCTGCGCGTGTGATGACGCTTGATCGGGACTTTCTCGTCTATCGAAAGCTTGGGCGCCAGTTGATTCCGCTGCTGACACCTTTCGCATAACCGCGATCTGCGCCGGGCGACGCGCTGGTGAATGCTTCGGAATAGCGATGCGCGGTGTCGAACCCTGTGGCAGTTGCGACTTTGCGGCGCACGCCGTGCGAATCATCGCGTGTCCGACTTTGATGTCGACGCGGACAATGACTTCATTGTTCGAGTGAATGCATGGCGCGACGATGTCAGCCGAGCATCAGCGCTTTGAATCCGGCCTGCCCGAAGTGCGCATCCGGTGTCAGGGCATCGCTGATATCGGGTTCGCGCATGATCTCGAAACTGACGCAGTCGGTCAGACTCCACTCTTTGTCGGCACGATCCCTGAACAGCTAAAATGCGCGTTCCAGCAATGCGTCGGTCAAGGGCACGACCTCGACATTCGGATCGACCCGCATTGCCTCTATCAAGCGCACGGCCGACGGCCGAAAACTCAACCGCGAAAAAGACGCGCCAATTTCAAGAATGATGGCTTGGGAGGTCACAAGCCGTATCGCCTCCCTATCTACCTGTTGGAACAAGCGTCCGGCGACTGCGTGAAATTGGTCGCGTGGCGACGCCATCGCAATCACGAACCCGGTGTCAACAAACCACGTCCGCGTCATGCTTTTGTGCGCAGGGCGTCCTCGAATGAGGTCGAATAATCCGCAGGCGCGTCGATGCGCACTGTCCGCGCGACATCATGGAAGCTTTGCGCCGCTGGTTTGTTCAACGACCGAACGACGACTTCAACCACCTCTCCCGGATGCAGACGGGCGTCGACAACAACAACCGCCCCGTTGTGATCGACCGTGACGCGTTCGCAGATGACGGTGTCCATTGCCAGTCCTTCGCCGAAAACGTGACCAAGGGAAAGTATAGCCTTTCAAGGCATTGAAGCCTCGCGACCAGGCGGAATTGACCCCTTCATTCACACTGCGGGCCGACGCTACTGTCGGCACTGGACCGACTGAACTGCTCTGAGGAATTTGGACCATTCACGGCACGGTGTGATGGTGGAGTCGGGCGCAAGCTTGCTGCCTATGGTTCGGGCCTGAGTTTGGCGCCTTGCACTTTCGGCCGCCACAAGGCAAGTTTCGAGCGGATATGCGAGCGCGATGAGCTTGCCGCTTTCAACATGAGAACGCACGCAAGGCTAGCCGTCACTCCACACGAGGCTGCCCTTCGATTCGCGCGCGATGCCTGCCAGCAGGCGCTGGTGCGCGGCGCTTTCGTCCGCCGAGGCGCTGTGCACAAAGGTGGCCAGCGGCCCGCTCTCCTGCGCGCTCATGGCGGCGGTGGCGCCGCCCTCGCCCAGATCCATGCCCAGCGCATCCTGGCCGCGCGTCATCGCCAGATACACCTCGGCCAGCAACTGGCCATCGAGCAAGGCGCCATGCAGTGTGCGGTGGGCGTTGGATACCCCATAGCGTTCGCACAGGGCGTCGAGGTTGTTGCGCCGCCCGGGATGGTGTTCCTTGGCCATTGCCAGTGAATCGGTCACCGCGCCTACCAGTTGGCGGAAGCGCGGCAGGCCCGCCTGCGCCAGTTCGGCGTCGAGGAACGCGACATCGAACGGCGCGTTGTGGATGATGATCTCGGCACCGCGCACGTACTCCACGAACTCGGCGGCGATGTCGGCGAAACCCGGCTTGTCGGCCAGGAACTCAGGTGTCAGCCCGTGTATTTCCAGCGCGGCGTCGTCGCTGTCGCGGCCGGGGTTGAGATAACGATGAAAATTGTGGTCGGTCAAGCGTCGGTTGAACAACTCCACGCAGCCGATTTCGACGATGCGATGCCCGCGCGCGGGGTCAAGGCCGGTGGTTTCGGTGTCGAGGACGATCTGGCGCATGTGGCAACGTGATCCGTGGTTGTGAAGAGGCGCTGCGGCCCGGCCTTTGGTTGGGCAGCCTATCCTCAAGGCGCGACCGCCGGCAACATAGCACACCGCGAAAACACCGGCCAGCTGCCCCGCTCGCAGGGCGGCGATCAAGCTTGGCGGATCGGGCAGAGTACCTGGGCAGATTGCCGCGGCCGGCAACTCAGGCGGACGCCAGGCGTTTGACCGGTTCCTCGCGGATCGGCAGGTGGATCAGGGCGGCGAAAACCCCAAAGCCTGCGGTGATCAGCCAGGCGACGGTATAGCTGCCGGTGCGGTCGAACAGAAAGCCGCCCATCCACGCCCCCAGAAAGGCGCCAACCTGATGCGAGAGGAACACCACGCCGGCTAACATCGACAGGTAGTTCACGCCAAAAATATGCGCCACCAAGCCATTGGTCAGGGGCACGGTGGCCAGCCACAGGCTGCCGATGACCAGCGAAAATACATAGACCGAAGCCGGCGACAGGGGCACCAGCAGGAACACCACGATCACGACGGCACGCAGCAGGTAAATCATCGACAGCAGATGGCGTCGGGGTCGCCGGGCGCCCTGCATGCCCCACCAGTAGGTGCCGAATATGTTGCCGATCGCGATCAGGGCCAGCGCGATGACGCCGGTGTTGCCGCTCATGCCGGCATCGCGCAGATAAGCCGGCAGGTGCACGCCGATGAATACCACCTGGATGCCGCAGACAAAAAAGCCCAGGCACAGGAGGACGAAGCCGCGCTCGCCACAGGCCTCGCGAATCGCCGCGCTCGCCGATTGGCCTTGGCCTGCGACGTGGCGGGCGCGCCCCGGTTCGGTCAGCGCAAAGGCCACCGGCGCCACCGCGAGCATCAGGAAGGCAGCGGTCAGGAGCGAGGCGCGCCAGCCAAAATCGGCAATTACCCATTGCAACAGTGGCGTCAGGTAGAACATGCCGCAGGCGCCGATGGCACCCGAGAGCGCCAGCGCCTGCTGGCGCTGGGCCGGCGCTGTCGAACGGCCGATCACCCCGGAGACCACCGAAATGGTGCAGCCGGCCTGGGCCATGCCGATCACGATGCCGCCGGTCAGGGTCAGCATCAGCGGCGTGGTGGAGAGTTCCATACCCCACAGACCCAGCGCATACAGCACGCAGGTCAAGGCGATCACCCGGCCGGCGCCATGGCGGTCGGCCAGCATGCCCAGAAACGGCGAGAACAGCCCCCAGCAGATGTTCTGCACCGCGATGGCCAACGAGAAGGCTTCGCGCGACATTTGCACGTCGTTGGTCATCGGCAACATGAACAGGCCCATGCCGTGGCGGATGCCCATCGAAAAATTGACGATCAGCGCGCCGGCCAGTATCACGATGACCGGCGTGCGCCAGTTGGTCTGCATGGTTTCTTTCGTTGCAGTGTGTCAGAAGGGGAGAATTAATCCAGCGCGCGATCCATTGGCGCGCCGGCGAGTGCGGGCTGCGCGGCGCGCCGCCGTCCCGGCCTCTTCGCCACGTTTTCTTCCGGCGTGCTTGAGGCCATGGAATTCGACGGCACCTGCCCGCAGTTCACCGCACCCAAGGATTGATGACGCCAAGGCCCGCATCGGCAAATTCGCGACTCTTGCGCACGACCTTGCGTAGCCCGTGCCGCGCCGCTGTCGGCACATCGCGCGCCTCAGGCCGGCGCCGGCCGGCGCACCACGCGCGCTTCGCGGATCGGCAGATGGATCAATGCCGCGGCGCAGGCGAGCATGATGTCGATATACCAAACCCAGTTGTAGCTGCCGGTGGCGTCGAAGATGCGGCCGCCCAGCCAGGCGCCCAGGAAACCCCCAACCTGGTGCGACAGCATCACCATGCCAAACAGGGTCGCCAGAAAGCGCATACCGTGCAGCTTGGCCACCAGGCCGATGGTGGGCGGGATGGTGGCCAGGTAGGTCAGGCCGATCACCATCGAGAACAGCAGAAAGGTGGTGGTGGTCTTGGGGGCGGCAAGGAACGCCAGTACCGCGAGGGCACGCGCCGCATACAGGCACGACAGCACCGACTTCATGCGCCAGCGGCCGATGGCCCAGCCGGCGGCGAAGCTGCCGAAGATATTGAACAGGCCCACCAGCGCCAGTGACCAGGCGCCCACCTCGGCGGGCAGCTGGCAGGATGCGACCACGCCCGGCAGGTGGGTGGCGATGAAGGCCACGTGAAAGCCGCATACGAAGAATCCCGCGCCAACCAGCAGAAAGCTGCGGTCGCGCGCGGCGCCTGACAGCGCCTGGCGCAGGTTGGTCCCTGCTGCGGCGCCGGCGCCTGGCGCGGGGTCGCCCGGCTTGCCGCGCAACAGCCACACCAGCGGCAGTGCGGCCAGCGCCAGGAGGCCGATGCTGGTCAAGGCGGCGATCCAGCCGATCGACCCCAACAGCAATTGCGCCAACGGCACCACGGCGAACTGTCCGAAGGAGGCGCCGGCATTGATAATGCCGTTGGCCATGCCGCGCTTCTCCGGCGGCAGCACGCGGCCGATCGCCGACATCACCACCCCAAGGCCGGTCATGCCGGCGCCACCGGCCGCCACCACGCCGACCAATACGATCAGCATCCAGGTGCTGGTGGCATAGGGCGTCATAACCGTGCCAAGGGTGACCAGCGCGATACCGGTGGCTAAGACGCGGCCGGTGCCGTACTTGTCGGCCAACGCGCCGGCGATCGGCTGGGTGATGCCCCACATCAACTGGGCACAGGCGAAGGCCAGGCTGATGGCGGCGATCCCGAGACCGGTGGCGCTGTTGAGCGGGCTGATGAAAAGCGCCAGCGACATGCGCACCCCGAACACCAGCGCCAGCACCATGGCGCCGGCGCCAACCAGCAGGATTTGTGCACGAGTCAGTCGCATTCGGGTCGCATCATTCGGTTACGGCAGCTTGCATTGTCATGCGTCGGTGGCCTTCAGGGCCTCGGGCAAGGCAAGCAGCGGCAGGACCGCATCGACCAGGCCATGCAGTGCCTCGACCTGCGCGTCACCGGCAGCGCCGCGCAAGCGCAGCTGCGCCTGGCGCCACAAGGGGCGCGCCGCCTGAAACAGCGCTTCACCGCGCGTGGTGATGGTCACCGCCTTGCTGCGCGCATCGGCGCCATGACCGATCTCGACCAGCCCGCGTTCGACCAACGGCTTGAGGTTGCGCGTGAGGGTGGTGCGATCGGTGAAGAGCGCCTGCGCCAACTCGCTTACCGTCGGCGCCGCCCGCGGCGCGCGCCGGCGTACATGCGCCAGAAGCGAATACTGGGTGACCTTGAGAGCGGCCGGCGCCAGTGTCTGGTCGTACAACTGTGTCACACGGCGTGCCAGGCTGCGCAGCTTGAAACAGGTGCAGCCGGCAGCGCTTGCAGAGCCGCCGGCAGGCGCGGTGACAAGCGTGCTCACGCGCACCCCGTCATGTCGCCCTTGAACCGCCTGGGCTCGAGCGCAAGGCACCGAAAGACCGGCCGAACAGGGTGTTGCCAGGCACCAAGGCCGGACTGGCTGGCATGGAATTGAATACTCACACGTGTAATTACACTCTTTTCGTTCATGCGAGTCAAGCCAGCTGAATCCCGACAGCGAACGCAGCATCATCCGTGCCGGCGCGGCCGTGCCGCGGCATGGCAGTGTCGACCCGGCCAGCGTGGCCCGTTTACGCGGGCTTGAGTTTTTCGCCGCCCGGGCCTTTGGCGCAAGCGCCGCAAGCGGCGGTGAACACCCTGCCATCCCGGCAGAGCCTCGTCGTACAATCCATTTCCCGCGCCGCATGCCTGCGCCTGACGGAAATCACGCGATGAACGCCCCTGCCGAAGTGTCCCTCGTAGCGCGCCTGGAGGCACAGGCCGCCGCTCTTGAACAGCAAGTCATCGCCTGGCGGCGTGACTTCCATGCCAACCCCGAATTAGGCAACCAGGAGGTGCGTACCTCCGGTATCGTGGCCGCCCATTTGCAACGCCTCGGGCTTGACGACATACGCGTGGGGGTCGCCAAGACCGGCGTGGTGGCCACCCTCAAGGGCGGCAAACCGGGTCCTTGCGTGGCCCTGCGCGCCGACATGGATGCCCTGCCGGTGTCCGAACAGGTCGATCTGCCGTTTGCCTCGAAGGTGCGCACCACCTGGGGCGGCCAGGAGGTCGGCGCCATGCACGCTTGCGGGCACGATTGCCACACCGCGATCCTGATGGGCGTGGCCGAGTTGCTGGCCGGCGCACGCGACGAGATTTGCGGCTCGGTCAAGTTCATCTTCCAGCCCGCCGAGGAAGGCCTGCCGGAGTACGAAAAAGGCGGTGCCAAGCTGATGATCGAGGAAGCAGCCCTGGAAAATCCGCGCCCTGACGCGATTTTCGGCCTGCACGTGATTTCGCACCTCAATGCCGGCCAGGTCGGCTATCGGCCCGGCGCGATGATGGCCTCGACCGACAATTTCTGGATCCGCATTCACGGACGCCAGACCCATGGCGCCATGCCGTGGCTTGGCACCGACCCGATCGTCACCGCCGCCCAGGTGGTGCTGGGCGCGCAAACCCTGGTGTCACGTCAACTGGACATCATGCACGAACCGGCGGTGGTGACCTTCGGCACCGTGCATGGCGGGGTGCGCGAAAACATCGTCCCTGACGAGGTCACTTTGACCGGCACCTTTCGCACCTTCGACGAGCGCCAGCGCGAATTCATTCGCCAGCGCCTGACCGACACTGCGATCAACATCGCCTGTGCCTGCCAGGCACGTGCCGAAGTCAAGACCTTCAAGGGCTATCCGGTCACCGTCAACGACACCAGGCTCACCCTGTGGAGCCTGGCCACCCTCACCCGGGTCGCCGGCGACGCCAAAGTGGTGCATGTGCCCAAGACCGGCGGCGGCGAGGATTTCGCCTATTTCCAGAAGGAAATTCCCGGCGCCTTCTTTTTCATAGGCATTACCCCGCCGGGCGAAGATGCGGCCAAGGCGCCGTCCAACCATTCGCCGCTGTTTCGCGTGGACGAGAGCGGCCTGCTGCTGGGCGTACGCCTGCTGGCGCGCCTGGTGCTCGACTACCAGGCCAACCCGGCATGAGCGCCCCCGCCCGGCCGCCCGCAGGGAGCCCGCATTTTCGATCGCGGAGGCTGTCACCCGGTGCTGGAAGGATAGTCCGATGAACGCAAGCAGCACTGTGATCCGGCCGGCCACGCCGCAAGACGAGAACGCATGGCGCACGCTGTGGGCCGGCTATTGCCGCTTCTACGAGGTCGCAATGAGCGCGGCCGTGACTGACCGCACCTGGCAGCGCATTTGCGATCCGGCATCGGCCATCAAGGCAATCGTCGCCTGCGATGCCACAGGGCGTGTCATCGGCATTTGCAACTACATCCTGCACGAGAACACCTGGGAGTTGACGCCGGTGTGCTATCTCGAAGATCTGTTCGTCGAGCCGGGCCTGCGCGCCAAGGGCGTGGGCCAGGCCTTGATCGACTGGCTGGTGGCAGCGATGGCCGAGCAAGGCTGGTCGCGCCTGTACTGGATGACCAAGGAAAACAACTACCGCGCGCGCGGCCTGTACGACAAATACAACCCGCGCGATGCCTTTGTGCGTTACGTGGTCAAGCCCGGGTAAGGGGCAGTCGCCCGTCAGTCGGCGCGAGGGAGGCGCGCGCCTTGCGTCAGCGCAAACCGCCCGGCATCGGGTTCAACGGCGTCAGCGGCGCCTGCGAGCGTGCAGCGGCATCATCGGCGGCGCGCGCGCCACCGAGCGCGTTGTTGATACGAAAGGCGTCCTGCGCCGCGTCCTTGTTGTAGCGGCCATAGGGCACCGCACCGCGCGGCGTCACCACCACGCCCGAGGAATTGCCATAACGCTGTACGCCGCCGTAACCCAGGCCGGAGCCGCCGTAGCCGTAAGGCGCTGCCGGCGCATTCGGCGCCACGATCACCACCGGGCCGTTGCCGTAAGGGGTGTAGACCTCCTGGCCGTGCGCGCTGGCCGCAGTCAGGGCCGCGACTGCGGCAGTCAGGGCCGCGACTGCGGCAGTCAGGGCCGCGACTGCGGCAGTCAGGGCCGCGACTGCGGCAGTTGCTGCAAATAGTCGCTGCTGCATGGCATCTCTCCGCTGTCCAACCGGATTGCCAGCGTAGCACAAGTGCCGGCGGCGCCCACACGCAGCCGCCCCTGCCCGGACGAGTCGCGAGCGCCCCTGGCGCCCCCGTACTTCACCGCACCGAATCGACGCCGCGATTGGCAAGCGCGTCGGCGCGTTCGTTGCCGGGGTCTCCGGCATGGCCCTTGACCCAGCGCCATTCGATCTCGTGGCGCGCCGCAGCCACATCAAGCACACGCCACAGGTCGTCATTCTTGACCGGCTTCTTGTCGGCGGTTTTCCAGCCGCGCGCCTTCCAGGCGTGAATCCACTCGCTGATACCCTTCTGCACATAGCTTGAGTCGGTGTACACCACCACATGACAGGGCCCCTTCAGGGCGCCCAGTGCCTCGATCACGGCGGTCAGTTCCATGCGATTGTTGGTGGTTTGCGCGGCGCCGCCGAACAGTTCCCTTTCGTGCACGCCGCTGACCAGGAGCGCACCCCAGCCGCCGGGACCGGGGTTGCCCTTGCAGGCACCATCGGTGTGAATCACCACCGTGCGGCGCGCCTGGTTCATTGTTTGCCCATCCAGCGCTGGCGCACCGCCGGCGCCAGTAGCCGCGCCTGGCGCCGCGCGCGCTGGTGCGCCGGCGTGATCAGGCGCATGCCGGCGACCCGTTTCCTGGCATGCATGATGTACACCGCCCCTGCCACCGGCCACCAGCGCCGGCCGGCGCCTTCCAGGAAACCGAAGCGAGCTAGCCATTGCTGCGCTTCAAAAGGCGGTCGATAACAGCCGAACAGCCCGCCGCGCATCTCGAAATTGAGCAGCTTCAACCAGTCCTTCATGCGTGGCACGCTGACGAACTCCGCATCCCAGGGCGGCAGTGGCGACTGGCCGATGAGGCGTTTGAGGCCCCACAGGCTGATCGGATTGAAACCGGTGACAATCAGTTCTCCCTCGGGCCGCAAGACCCGCTCGACCTCGCGCAGGATCTGGTGTGGCTCGCTGGCGGCCTCGAGCAAGTGCGGCAGCAACACCAGATCCAGGGATTCCGCCGCGAACGGCAGTTCATGGGCGTCGGCGACCACACCCGGGCAACCGCCCAACGCTGCGGTGGTGCGCCACGGTATTCGGTTGTCACGCAGGAAATCAATGCCTGGCAGGCCGACCTGTAGCGCGAAATAGCCGAACAGGTCAGCCACCAGAGCATCGAGTTGGGCGCGCTCCCAGGCCAGCACGTAGGCACCCTGGGGCGTGTTAAACCACTGGTCGAGAGAAGCGCTGCCTCCCGCGCCCAGCCGGATTGGGTTATCTTCGGGGTTGGCGCTTGACATCGGCTGGTTTCTTGCGCGCAGGGGAAACGACGGCGGCCTGCAAGGTGTGCGCGTCGATGAATGCAAGGGCGCGCGTTGGCGCTATCGGCAAGACTTGCGGCCGATCCGCGCGGGAGCAATTTTGTGGCCTTGAACGCATACCATGAATTATCGCATGCGGGCGCATCCGACGGGGAAATTTCTGATCTAAATCAATCGTTTGGAATAGCTTTTCGATTGACAGCACGAGCTTTGGCAAACTATCATGCAGCGATTCAAACGAAGGGGCGGCGCATGCACTTGGAAAGCGCAATGATTCGACTTTTGGCGCTTGCCTGTCCGCTGGTGTTGGCCGCCTGTGGCAGCGCCCCGGTGGTCCGCGTCACGGAAGTCGAGCGGCCGACTCATCTGGCGGCGGCAGCGCCGGCGCCAGGCTTGCAGGCGAGCTCCCTGGTCACGCCACAGGAAGTGCTGCAAGCGGCGATTGGCAACGTTGACGTCTCTGCCAAACCGGCGGCGGATTTGTGGCAACGCATGCGCAACGGCTTCGCCATGCCGGAACTGACCAATACCGCCGCGCAGGAGAAAACCGGCTGGTACGCCGCGCGCCCCGAGTACCTGCGGCGCAGCTTCGAGCGCGCGCGGCCGTTCCTGTTTCATATCGTCGAGGAAATCGAAAAACGCGGCATGCCCACCGAGCTGGCCTTGCTGCCGCTGGTCGAATCGGCTTACAACCCGCGCGCGGTTTCGCCCGCGCAAGCCGCCGGCATGTGGCAGTTCATTCCTTCGACCGGCAAGCGCTATAACCTGCAACAGGACTGGTGGCGCGATGACCGCCGCGACATCCTCGCTTCGACCAGCGCCGCGCTCGACTACCTGCAAATGCTGCATGACATGTTCAAGGACTGGCATCTGGCACTGGCGGCCTACAACTGGGGCGAAGGCGCGGTTGGCCGAGCGATCGAAAAAGCACGCGCGAAGGGCGAACCCACCGACTACGCGAACCTGCGGATGCCGGCCGAAACCGCCGGTTATGTGCCCAAACTCCAGGCCATCAAGAATCTGGTGATGAAGCCGGAGTTGTTCAACCTGGCATTGCCGGATGTGGCCAACGCCCCCTATTTCGCCACCATCACCAAGACGCGCGACATCGACGTCAAGACCGCCGCGCGCATGGCGGAAATTCCGGTGGAGGAATTCTTGGCCCTCAATCCCTCACATAATCGACCGGTGATTCCGGGCGCCAACAACCCGGTCATCGTGTTGCCGGCGGCCAAGCTCGACACTTTCCGCCAGAATCTTGAAACCAACCGCGACAAGCCGCTCTCGACCTGGCAGGCGCATCTGGTCACCGCCGGCGAGAACCTGGAGCGGGTCGCCGCGCGTTTCGGCATCGAGCTGGCTGATTTGAAGTCGATCAACGGCCTTTCCAGGCGCTCGCGCGTCGGTGCCGGGCAGACGCTGCTGGTACCACGAAAAGACGCACAGGTTGCGAGCGCGGCGCTGCCGGCAAACATCACGCGGCCCGCGATCGAAGCCGAAGAACGAACCGTGCGTGCCACCCATGTGGTGCGCAAGGGCGAGACCCTGATGGCGATCTCGCGCAATTTCAAACTGAGCGTGCCGGACATCAAGCGCTGGAACAAGCTTTCCGGCGATACCGTCGTACCTGGTCAGAAGCTGATTCTGGAGACGATGGTCGTCGAGAAGCGCCCGACTGGGCGCAAGCTTGCGGCGGCCACCCCAAAGAAGGGTGTCAAGGCCGCGGCCAGCTCCAAGACGGGTGTCAAGGTCGCGGCCAAGAGCGCCAAGAAGAGCACGCTCGCCGGTCGCGGCAAGCCTGCGGTGCGCATCGCGCGACGCTGAACAGCGCCTGGCCGACGGCGCAGCGCGCGTGCGCCAGGGCACCGTGCCCTTGCCTGTCTTTAGCGGTCGCGCAATTGCCGGCGTAGCTGTGCGCCGACCTCGGGGCGCGCGGCGAACGGATCCGGCGGATTCTTGATATCCACGATTGCGCGCATGCGGGTTTCCACATTGCCCAGCGCCTTGGGGTGCGAATAGATGTAGAACTGGTTGGCGGCGATCGCCTCGAAGCTCATCTGCGCGACTTCGGCGGCCGACACCTTGCCCGAATTCACCGCCTTCTCGCCCATTTCCCGCGCGATGCGCTGCGACGCAGTCATTTGGTCGCGCGCGCCAAGCTCGACCGGACGGTTGCGTTCCGATTTGAAGATCCCGGTCGGCACGAAATACGGGCACAGAACCGAACAAGATACCTGCGAAGTCACCAGTTGCAGATCCTGGTACAGGGTTTCGGTCAACGCCACCACCGCATGCTTGGTGGTGTTGTAGACCCCCATGTTGGGCGGCGTCAGGAGCCCGGCCATCGACGCGGTGTTGACGATGTGCGCCTCGAATGACGGATCTTTTTCCGCCGCCGCCAGCATCAGTGGCGTGAAGATGCGCACGCCGTGGATCACGCCCCACAGGTTGACGCCCAGGGTCCATTCCCAGTCGGCGTGCGAGTTTTCCCACAACAGGCCGCCGGTGCCGCCGACCCCGGCGTTGTTGAACAACAGGCCCGGGGCGCCAAAGCGCGCCATGGTCGCGTGCGCCAGCGCCTGCACCGATTCGGGCCTGGCGACATCGGTTTTCAAGGCCAGCACCTGCGCGCCCAGGGCTTGGAGTTCGCTGCGGGTCGCATCGAGCGCATCCTGCTGCACGTCGGCGATCACCACATTCATGCCCGCCTTGTGCGCCAGCAAGGCGAACTCGTGGCCAAAGCCGCTGCCCGCGCCTGTCACCACCGCGGTGCGCCCTGCGAATGTTTTCATGCCTGATGCCTTCCTGAAACCAGCCGTGCCGCGTTGCCAGCCGTGCCGCGTTATTCGATGCGGTAGCGCCGCGCTGCCCGACTGCAACGCGGCGGCAAGTGCCCTGCCTCAGTCGAGGAAACCGGGGGCCTCGGCCTGCAACTTGTCGTATAACAAGTTGAACGAGAACCAGCCGGCGAAGGGTGTACCCACCACGCTGTAGGCCTGGCGGCAGGATTCCTCGGGCACGCTGCGCATGGGCTGGCCGTGGGCGGCTGCTTCGGCCATCAGTTGCACCTGGCAGTTGCGTTCCATCGAGATGTACCACCAGGCGGCCTCGTCCACGCTGCCGCCAACGGTCAAGAGGCCGTGGTTGCGCAGGATCACCGCCTTCATCGGCCCAAGCGCGCGGGCGATCTGCTCGCCCTCACCGAGTTCCAGCACCACCCCGCCATATTCGTCGTACAGCGCATGGTCGTTGTAGAAGGCGCAGGCGTCCTGGCTCAACATGGCCAGCGGTTTGCCCAGCGCTGAAAAGGCGCGCCCGTAGATGCCGTGGGTATGCGCCGCGGCGACCACGTCCGGGCGTGCCAGGTGCACGCGCGAGTGGATGGCAAAGGCGGCGCGGTTGACCGGATGCGTGCCTTCGACCACATTGCCGTGGTGATCGACACGGATCAGGTTCGATACCTTGACCTGGGAAAAATGCACGCCGAACGGGTTGAGCCAGAAGGTTTCGGGAAACTCCGGGTCGCGTACCGTGATGTGGCCTGCGGCGCCCTCGCCCATGCCCCATTGGGCGAAGATGCGAAATGCCGCCGCCAGCCGCTGCTTGCGGTGCAGGCGCTCTTCTGCCACTGAATCAAAACGCGGCGGCATCGGCATGTTGGGCAGCATGTCGGCGACCGAAGTCGCCATACCGGCGGCGTTGAGCTGGACTTTTTCAGGTGCGTTCATGGCTTGCCTCGTCAGGTTGAATGGTCAAATTTACTGAAAATTGCATGCTTCATGGCAAGAACATGCCTCTGGCGAGGCTGTCATGTTTTTGGCGACGATCAACAATCGGGCTTCACAGTTTAACGATCTGTTTGCCGAAATTGGCGCCCTTGAGCATCCCCATGAATGCCTTGGGCGCGTTTTCAAGGCCGTCAGCCACGGTTTCACGATACTTGAGCTTGCCTGCGACCACCATTTCAGCCAGTTCGCGATGCGCCTGCGGCCATAGTTCGAGGTGATCGGAAATGATGAACCCCTGGATCCGGAGCTTGTTGACCAGCACCGAGCGAAAGTTGTTGAGCGGCATAGACACGCCGTTGTAGCCGGAGATCAAGCCGCACACAGCGACCCTGCCGAATGGCTTCATGCGCGACAGGAGGGTGTCGAAAATCTCGCCGCCGACGTTCTCGAACACGCGATCGATGCCGGCCGGTGTCGCCGCCTCGAGCGCTTCTTTCCAGCCGGCCGCCTTGTAGTCGACGCAGGCATCGAACCCCAGTTCCTTGACCGCGTAGTCGCACTTGGCAGTGCCACCGGCGATTCCCACCACGCGGGCGCCGGCCGCCTTTGCCAATTGCCCCACCACCCCGCCCACCGCGCCGGTGGCGGCGGTGACGACCAGGGTCTGGCCGGCGGCGGGTTCGAGAATTTTCATGCTGCCGTACCAGGCGGTGGCACCGGGCATGCCCAGCAGACCGACGTAGTAGGACAGCGGCACCTGCGACGCATCGACCTTGAGGATCTGTTTGGCATCGACGATCGCATGGGTCTGCCAGCCAAGACCGAATTTGGCGGCGAAGCTGTCGCCCGGCTTGAAGTCGGGATGGTTCGATGCGAGGATTTCGCCCGCAGTGGCGCCAATCATCACCTCATTGAGGGGCTGCGGCTGCGAGTAGGACTTGGCGTCGTCCATGCGCCCGCGCATGTAGGGATCGAGCGAAAGAAAGCGGTTTCTGACCAGCACCTGTCCCGGGCCCGGCTCGCCCAGGGTTTGTTCGACCAATGCGAAACATGACGCGTCAGGCTCGCCCTGCGGGCGCTTGACCAGATGGATTTGCGTGTTTTTTGTGCTCATTGCGACTCCTTTGGGAAAACGCTGAACAAGTTCCTGGATTGCGGATTCTCGAACGAAAAACCTTTTCGATTCAACATCTTGCAAGAGAGACTTTCTCGACCTTCGGACTTGTTCAGTGTTTCCTTGGGTTCACGCGTCGCCGATCGGTTGCTTCGACGAGCGCGCGAGATTCTTGAATTTGAACGTGCCGATGGCTTTCGCCACCAGCGTATTGTCGGCGGCCGCGCGGATTTCGCCCTCGCAGCGCCACAGCGTGGTCGAGCGCGCGATCACCGTGCCGATGGCCAACTGCTTGCCGCGCCCGGGCGCGATGAAACTGGTGCTCATGTCGACGGTCACCCCGGACAGGTTGACCGGATCATAGGAGCGGCCCGCCACCGCCATGCAGATGTCGAGCAGCGTCATCACCACCCCGCCATGCACCGCGCCCCAGGAGTTGAAATGCTCGGGCCGCGGCGTAAGCGAAAGCGTGGCGCGTCCGGGCTCCATGCTTTCGATGATCACGCCCAGGTGGTCGATGAAGGGCACGTGCTTGAGCGACATCGGGTCGCGCGTGACCTCCTTGAAATGCGCCTGCTGCAGTGCTTCATCCATTTGAAGGTGCCTTCACACCACCAGCGCGCCGCCGTCGACCACCAGGCATTGGCCGGTGATGTGGCCACCGGCGTCGGAGGCGAACAGCAGCGCCGCGCCCTTCAGATCTTCGTCGCCGCCGAGCTTGCCAAGCGGGGTGCTGTCGATGAAGAATTTCTCGTGAGTGGCAAGCGTGGCGCGCGTCATCTTCGACGGAAAGAAACCCGGGCAGATGGCATTGACGGTGATGTTGTACTTGCCCCATTCGGCGGCCAGCGCACGCGTGAAGTTGATGAGCCCCCCCTTGGTGGTGTTGTAGGCGATGGTGCCTTCCATCTGTGTCGGGTTGCCGCCCAGTCCGGCCACCGAGGCGATGTTGATGATGCGGCCGCGTTTGCGCGCGATCATCGATGCGCGGGCCACCTGCTGGCACAGCAGGAAGTTGCCGGTGAGGTTCAAGTTCACCAGCTTCATCCAGGCGTCCAGCGGATGGTCTTCCGCGTTGGCTCCCCAGGTGGCACCGGCGTTGTTGACCAGAATATCGATCTTGCCGTGGCGCCCCATCACCGCGGCCACGATCGCAGCCGGGGTCTCCGGCTTGCCCAGGTCGGAAGGAATGGTCAGCACGTCGATGCCCTGGGCCGCCAGATGGGCGCGCGCTTCTTCGAGTTCGGCGGCCTTGCGCGCGGTGATCGCCACTGCGGCGCCCATTTCGCCCAGCGCTTCGGCGATCTGCAGGCCCAGCCCGCGCGAGCCGCCGGTGACGATCGCCACCCGCCCTCCCAGATCCATCAGCTTCTTCAGACTCATGTCAGGCTTTCCGTGGTTCAGAACCAGTTGTCATGCATGTCAAGGGTGGTGCTGTCCTGCGCATCGAGCAGGTCGCACCACTGCGCCGTTTTCGGCAACTCCCAATGGAAAAAAAACTTCGCAGCCTGCAGCTTGCCGCGATAAAAATCCGATTCGTCGGCAGCATCGCGCAATTGCGCGGCAGCGATCACTGCGGCCTTGAGCCAGATCCAGGCCAGCACCACATGGCCGAACATTTCGAGATAGGTCGAAGCGTTTGCCAGGGTATGGTCGATGTCGCCGGCAGCGTGCAGCTTGTTGGTGGTCAATCCCAGGCGCGCTGTCGCTTCACCCAGTTGCCGTGCGAATTGCACCGTGTCGCGCAAGCTGCGCGCCGCGCGGCAGGTTTTCTCGATCTCGCGCCCCAGAAGGCGCAGCAGCGCGCCATCCGCCTGCACCACCTTGCGCCCCAGCAGATCGAGGCCCTGGATGCCATGCGTGCCTTCATGGATCGGATTCAAGCGGTTGTCGCGGTAGAACTGTTCCACCGGATAGTCACGCGTGTAGCCGTAGCCCCCATGCACCTGGATCGCCAGGCTGTTGGCTTCGAGGCACCATTGCGAAGGCCAGGATTTGGCGATCGGTGTCAAAAGGTCCAGCAATTGCGAGGCCTCGGTCCTTGCAAGCTCGCTCGCGCCGGTCTTTTGCTCGTCCACCAGGCGCGCGCAGTACAGGTTCAAAGCCAGCGCACCCTCGACATAGGCCTTTTGCGCCAGCAGCATGCGCCTGACATCCGCGTGCTCGATGATCGGCACTTGCGGCGCTTGGGGATTTTTCGCGCCTGCAGGGCGGCCCTGCGGCCGGTTGCGCGCGTAATCCAGAGCATGCAGGTAGCCGGTGTAGCCCAGCATGGTGGCGCCCAGGCCCACGCCGATACGCGCCTCGTTCATCATGTGAAACATGTAGCTCAAGCCGCGATTGGCTTCACCCACCAGGTAGGCAACTGCGCCGGGGCTGCCACCGGGCCGGAACTTGCCTTCGCCGAAGTTGAGCAGCGTGTTGGTGGTGCCGCGGTAGCCCATCTTGTGGTTCAGGCCGGCCAACACCACGTCGTTGCGTTCACCCACCGCGCCGTCGGCGTTGACCAGGAACTTGGGCACGATGAAAAGCGAAATGCCCTTGACCCCGGGCGGGCTGCCGGGGATCTTCGCCAATACCAGGTGGATGATGTTCTGCGACAGTTCGTGCTCGCCGGCGGAGATCCACATCTTGTTGCCGAACACGCGATAACTGCCGTCGGGCTGGCCTTCCGCACGGGTGAGAATATCCGCCAGCGACGACCCGGCCTGCGGCTCGGACAGGCACATGGTGCCGAAAAAGCGCCCGGCCAGCATGGGCCGCACGAAAGTGTCGACCTGCTGCGGCGAGCCGTGATCGAGCAGCAGGTTGGCGTTGCCGATGGTGAGAAACGGATAGCTGGAAGTAGCGACGTTGGCCGCATTGAAAAACGCGAAACACGCCTTGGCCAGCACTTGCGGCAACTGCATGCCACCGTAGCCGTAGTCATGCTCGGATGCCATCAGGCCGGAGTCGACAAAGGCATTCAATGCCTGTGCCACTTCGGCAATCATGTTCACGCGCTCACCGTCGAATACCGGCTCCTCTTCATCGCTCTTGCGATTGTGCGGTGCGAAATGGTCAGTGGCTATTTTCTCGGCAAGATCGAGCGCGGCCTCGAAAGTTTCCCGCGAATGATCGGCGTAGCGGTTTCTCGCGGTGAGGGTCAGGACATCCAGCATTTCGTAGAGGACGAATGCGAGATCGCGTCGCGACAGGAGTTTCGATTGCATGCGGTTCAGGCGCCAGGCACCCTCTCGCGCCAGGGGGAGAGGGTCAAGCCGGCAAGTCAGGGAATCGGTTCAGACGACTTCAAACAGCCCGGCGGCACCCATGCCGCCGCCGACGCACATGGTGATCACCACATACTTCACGCCACGGCGCTTGCCTTCGATCAGCGCGTGGCCGACCAGGCGTGCACCGGTCACACCGTACGGGTGGCCGATGGCGATCGAACCGCCGTTGACGTTGAGGCGCTCGTCCGGAATACCCAACTGGTCGCGGCAGTAAATCACCTGCACTGCGAACGCCTCGTTCAATTCCCACAAGCCGATGTCCTTGATCGCAAGGCCGGTCTTTTTCAGCAGCTTCGGAATCGCGAACACCGGGCCGATGCCCATTTCGTCCGGCTCGCAACCGGCAACCGCGAAACCGCGGTAGATGCCCAACGCTTGCAGGCCGCGCTGCTCGGCGACCGTGGCATTCATGATGACCGCAGCCGAAGCGCCGTCGGAAAATTGGCTGGCATTGCCCGCCGCGATCACCCCGCCCTCGATGGCCGGCTTGATCTGCGACACGCCTTCGTAGGTGGTGTCGGCGCGGATGCCTTCGTCCTTGTCGTGCATCACCTCCCTGGTGGTCTCGACACCGGTCTGCTTGTCGACCACTTTCATGTTGACGGTGATCGGAATGATCTCGTCGCGGGTCTTGCCGGCATCGCGCGCCGCAGCGGCACGCAGCACGCTCGCCACGCCGTAGCGGTCCTGCGCCTCGCGACTGATGTTGTAGCGTTGCGACACCATCTCCGCGGTTTGCAGCATGTTCCAGTAGATCTCGGGCTTTTTCTTGAACAGATTCTCGTCACGCAGCATGTGCTTGTTCATCTCGCCCTGCACGCACGAGATCGACTCCACGCCGCCGGCCACGAAGATGTCGGCTTCGCCGGCGATGATGCGCTGCGAGGCCAGCGCGATGGTTTGCAATCCCGAGGAGCAAAAGCGGTTGACGGTGGCGCCGGAAACGGTGACCGGGCAGCCGGCCATCAGCGCGCTCTGGCGCGCGATGTTCATGCCGGTGGCGCCTTCGGGATTGGCGCACCCCATCAACACGTCTTCGACCTCGGCCGGGTCCAGCTTGGCGCGCTCCATCGCAGCCTTGATCACGGCACCGCCCATGGTGGCGCCGTGCGTGTTGTTGAGAGCGCCGCGGAAGGATTTGGCGAGGCCCGTACGGGCGGTGGATACAACGACTGCGTCGGTCATGGATGTCTCCTCTGTGTAAACCTAAAAAATACTGCAAGCCTGCGATGCCCACTGCTGCTGCGTGATCGGCGCAATCAATCACGCGGCAAGAGCCGCCCTGTCACGCTTCCAGACCGGCTCCATCATTTCAACCAGCTTTGGGTCGCCGTGTCGGAGGAGCTCGGGGTTGTCGCGCCAAACCTGGATAAAGAACCGACGCGCGTCGTCAAGCAACTCCAATCGTGCATCGGTTTGCTCGGCTGTGAAATCAGTCATCGTCTACTCCTGCTTGCCGCGCGGTTATAAGATTTTGCAAGAGTTCGACATCGCGCGCGTCCACACTACGCCCGGTATCCTGCTTCATTCGGATCAAATCCTCGGGGCTCGCGACCACTACAAGACCACCGCTGAATGCGACCCGACGTGCGTTTGCCTTTAATTCATCAAATGGGACCACAGGCCGCACGAGAACATCAATCGATAGGTCGTCAATTGTTCTGCCGACCAACGAAAAATCGATCATTCCTTTGGATTGAAACCACGCTTCAATCTGGTCCGCGGACTTCAGGGTCTCGATCGCCACCGGGATGCGCGGCTTCAAGCCCAGCGCATTTGCGAAATCAATGAATTTGGATAGATTGGCATCGTTCATGGCAACCGCCAGATCAATGTCCATTGTGACTCGGCTCACGCCGTTCAAAAATACGGCAAGACCACCGACCAGGACGTAGTCGATGTCGGCACGCTGGAGACCGGACAGAATTTGCGAGAACTGCATGACTTCAGTTGAATGTCTTGCCCGCGGCCGCAAGCTTGGCCAGCAACGGCGCCGGGGTCCAGAATCCGGGATCGGCCTGGGGATTTTTCGCGAAGCGCTGCATCGACGCCAGCACATTGGCCAGTCCCTTGCGATCGGCGTAGAACATCGGCCCGCCAAGATACGCGGGCACGCCGTAGCCTGTCATGTAGATCATGTCGATGTCGACCGCGCGCATGGCGATGCCCTCTTCGAGAATCAGCGCGCCTTCGTTGACCAGCGCGTACATCAGGCGTTCGACGATTTCCTCGTCACTGATGGCGCGCGGCGTGACGCCGAGATCCTTGCGATGCTGTTCCAGAATCCCCGCCACCAAGGGCGACGGATAGGCGGTGCGATCGCCGGCCTTGTAGTCGTACCAGCCGGCGCCGGTCTTCTGGCCATAGCGCCCCTGTTCGCAGATCAGGTCGGCGGTCCTGGAATAGTGGATGTGCGGCTTCTCGACATAACGACGCTTGCGGATGTACCAGCCGACATCGTTGCCGGCCAGGTCGCCCATGCGAAACGGGCCCATGGCGAAACCGATCGCCTCGATCGCACGATCCACCTGCTCGGGCGCTGCGCCCTCTTCCAGCAGAAAACCGGCCTGGCGCGAATACTGCTCGATCATGCGGTTGCCGATGAAGCCGTCGCACACGCCTGACACCACGCCGATCTTCTTGATCGTCTTGGCCAGTTTCATGGTGCTGGCCAGAACGTCCTTGGCGGTCTGGGCGCCGCGCACGATCTCCAGCAGCTTCATCACGTTGGCCGGCGAAAAGAAATGGGTGCCGATCACGTCCTGCGGCCGTTTGGTGAACGCCGCGATCTGGTTGACATCCAGTGTGGAGGTATTGGAGGCGAGGATGGCGCCCGCTTTCATGACTTCATCGAGCTTCCTGAACACCACTTCCTTCACCGCCATGTCCTCGAACACCGCCTCGACCACGATATCGACGCTCTTCAAGTCGTCATATGACAGCGTTGGCTTGATGAGGCCCATGCGCTGCTCGACCTCGTCCATCGTCATGCGGCCTTTCTTGGCCGTGTTCTCATAATTCCTGCGGATGGTCGCCACACCGCGATCGAGCGCCTCCTGCTTCATTTCCAAAAGGGTCACCGGGATGCCGGCATTGATGAAGTTCATCGTGATGCCGCCACCCATGGTGCCGGCGCCGATCACCGCGGCACTCTTGATCGGGCGCAGGGGGGTGTCCTCGGGCACATCGGGAATCTTCGCCACCACCCGTTCGCCAAAAAAGAAATGGCGCATCGCCCTGGACTCGTCGGTTGCCACCAGTTCGAGGAACGCGGCGCGCTCGATCTGCATGCCTTCGTCGAAGGGCCTGGTCGCCGCCGCCTCGACGGCGGCCACGCATTTGGCCGGCGCCGGATAACCGCGATAATCCTTGGCGACTTTGGCCCTTGCAGCGGCAAAAAATTCGGCCGGATTGGCCACTGAAGCGGTGAGGTCGCGCGCACGCTTGAACGGCGCACCCTTGGCCGCCATTTTTTCCGCAAACGCACAGGCCGCCGCCACCAGGTCGCCGCTGGCAATTTCGTCAAACAGGCTGCCGGCTGCGAACTTCTCCGACTTCACCGGGTTGCCCGACACGATCATGTCCAGCCCCTGTTCAATGCCGACCAGGCGCGGCAGGCGCTGCGTGCCGCCGGCGCCGGGCAAGAGGCCCAGCTTGACCTCGGGCAAGGCGATCAGCGCACCCGGACTGCCAACACGGTAATGACAACCCATGGCCAACTCCAGACCGCCTCCCATGGCCACACCGTGCACCGCTGCCACCACCGGTTTGGGCGACTCTTCCATCCCTGCGATCACCTCGTTCAGACCCGGCGCCGCATTCGCGGCCGGCGTGTTGAATTCCCTGATTTCAGCACCGCTTGAGAAGACCTTGCCGGCACCGGTGATCACGATCGCCTTGACCTGCGGGTCGGCATTGGCTGCATCGAGCGCGGCCTTGACGAAGCTGCGATTGGCGTGCGACATGGTGTTCATCGGCGGGTTCGCCATGCTGACCACGGCGACCGCGCCGTGCAGGGTGTAATTACTCATCTTGTCTCCCGTGTGAATACGCGCGCCATGCTAAAGCGCGAAACGTCACGATGCTACTCGGATTTTCCGCTTTCCGGAGAGCGGTTGGCGCTCCGTCTCTACCCTTCGCTTCTCCCTTCATCGCGCCCGCGGTGAGCGCCCGCTGATGCCCGACCTTCAATACTTGTGCAGCCGACCGCGGCCCGACCGAACCTACAGCCGCAGGCGCGGCGCATGCGGTCTTGATATAGTGGAGCGCGTTGTGCCCAACGAAACATCGCCTTTCGCGCACCCCGAAAAAAAAGGAAAACCCTGATGAAAGCCTGGATGGTCAAGCAATGGTGCGAGCCGCACGGCATGCAATTCGAAGATGTTCCGACACTCGAACCCGGGGCCGGCCAGGTGCGCGTCAAGGTCGAAGCGGCGGCACTCAATTTCATGGACACGCTACTGATCAAGGGGCAATACCAGGTCAAGCCGCCGTTCCCGTTCACCCCGGGCGCAGAGGTTGCAGGCACGATCGACGCCATCGGCACCGGCAGCCGCTGGAACACCGGCATGCGCGTGTGCGGCACGGTCGCCAGCGGCGGCTATGCCACGCATGCGCTGCTGGCCGATGGCGCGGTGGCGCCGATCCCGGCCAACCTCTCTTTCGCCGAAGGCGCGGCCTTGCCGATCGTCTATCCGACCGCACACCTGTGCCTTAAGGACGCGGCACGCATGCAAGCCGGTGAAACCGTGCTGGTGCATGCGGGCGCCGGCGGCGTGGGATTGGCCGCGATCCAGTTGGCGAAGGCATGGGGCGCAGGGAAAATCTTCGCCACCGCAGGCAGTCAATCCAAGCTGCAGATCTGCCGCGATCATGGCGCCGATGCCGCCTGGGACTACGGCACCGACAGTTGGGTCGATCAGCTCAAGGCCGCCACCGCTGGCCAGGGTGCGGACATCATCATCGACATGGTGGGTGGCCGCGTGGCCGAGCAATCGATGCGGGTGCTCAACTGGCGCGGGCGTTTCATCGTGGTCGGTTTCGCCGGCGGCACGATTCCCCAATTGCCGGCCAATCGGCTGCTGCTCAAGTCAGCCAGCGCGATCGGCGTCTTCTGGGGTGAACTGAGCAAGCGTGAACCGGAAACGGCGGCGGCGGTGTTCAAGGAGCTGTTCGACCTGTTGTCGGCCGGCAAGATCAGGCCGGTGGTCACCAGCAGCTACAAGCTTTCGCAGGCGCCGCAGGCGATGATCGACCTGGCCACACGCAAGACGCATGGCAAGGTGGTGCTCATACCTGACTAAGCGTTCGCCAAAAGTAAAAACCTACTTTTGGCGAGGCATGCTTGAATGAAATCTCCGGCGCAGCCGGCGATTTCACTTTGAAGGACCAGGAAGCGCGGCTGGCGCCGCGCGATGCTACTGGCGGCCGATGGTGCGGTGCAGTTCGGCCAGCGGGACTACGCGCCCGTGCAGGGGCAGGATGCGCTCAACCGCAAGCTTGAGGCGCTCGATATTCTCCGCCAGGTTGACGTTATTGGCGTTGGGGGTGGCCGGCACCGGCGCATTGGGTGGCAGCGGGGTGTAGGCGTCGGCTTCGATCAGCAGCTTTTCGCGCGGCAGATAGACCATCAGGAAGGCGTCGTTGTGCACACCATCCTTGATGCGATGGATCTCGATCTTGCGCGCGCCGTCAGTCATTTCGTGCTTGTCGCCCACGCCCATGACCCGGGCCTTCTTGCCCGACTTGGTCAGAAGATCCGGAGCAATGCGGTTTTTCGTCGCCAGCGCCTTCTCGAAGTAGGCCTTGCTGTTGGCCTGGGTGACGATGGTGGCACCGGCGGCGGCTGCGGCGCGTACCCCGCCGGTGTGGTCGAAATGATTGTGCGAGTTGATCATGAAACGGATCGGCTTGCCCGGCGCGAGTTTCCTCACCTCATCGATCACCGGCGCACTGCGCAGGTCGCCCAGCGGCGCCTCGACCAGGACCATGTGATCCTTCATTTCAATTGCCACACTGTTGTGCGAGCCGCCGGCGATGAACCACACGCCCTCGGCAACCTTGTCGGCAGTGACCCGTTCGACGGCCTTGGCAACCACTTCCGGAACCTGGATATCGACTGCAACATTGGGCTGTACTTCCTTGACTGTGACATCAAGCGTTGGATGGCCACCTTGAGCCAGCTTAATTCGCCCCGGAAACTTCACGCCACCGAAATCGCGGTAGTCGCTGAAATTTGCGCTGGCCGAAACTTCGCCCAGCACCGTATCGGGCAAGCGCGATTCGATGCGTTCGACCAGGTAGTCGGCGTTGAGGTAGGCGGTGGCGCTAAAGCGTCCGGGTTCGGTGAAACTCACCGCCGCCCAGGACTTGCCGCTGCGCGTTTGAAAGCTGACCGTGGCCTTGTTCCTGAGCGCGGCCCGCAGCACGCCATGTGGCGTAATCCACAGTTGATGCACGCGATCGCCGACGAAACGCGCCCCAGGCTGCGGGTTGGCACCCGCCATGTTCCATGCATTGGCGCCGCTGACGAACTGGTCGTTGCGCTGCTGGCCGGCCAGCGGATAGCCACCGCCGCCCCTGGGTTCGGCACGGCTCAAGGTGATCTCTTCGCGCATTGAAGCGCTGTCATAGTTGATGCTGCGAATCTGGCTGTGCACCGTGATCCTGGGCCATGCCATGCCGGGCAGGAAGGCCTGGCCAAAGGTATAGCCGGTGCCTTCGGTGACATAGCGGATGGTTTTCGGTTCACCCATCGCCGCCGCCGCTCGCCTGAGCACGGCGGCGGCATCGTCGGCCGCCGCCGCGCCAGTCGAAACAAGCGTGGCCGCCAGTGATGCAAGTCCGACAATTTTCAGCATGCCCAGAAATTTCATTTTTGCGCTTTCCTGTGACGTTCGATCCTGCATCGGGGTTCCAGCGATGCAACGGCTCCGGCAACACGCGCGCTGGCTGATGTCCGGCATCATCGCCGGCAAACAGCGCCGTGCCGCCCTTTATTCCAGCTCTGAGGCCGGAATATACAAACCTTGCCGCGCAGCGGGTTCAGCCTGCGCTGGCAGACTGATAAGCGGCGGCGAGTGCCAGCACGGCCATGTCGTCGCCTTCGCGGCCGATGATCTGCAATCCGGCCGAGAGCTCACCTGCCGCGCATGGCATCGGCACGCTTGCCGCCGGCGTACCGGAGATATTGGGCAGGACCGTCAGGTCGGCCTGGTTGGCCGGCGCCGGTGCCTCGCTGGCAAACGGCAGCAGCGGCGAGGTCGGCAACAGCAGGCATTGTGCATGGCCCAGCCAGTTCCGCTCAAGCGGGATGCCGCTGGCCATCAAGGTCAGTGCGCGCGCCATGTCGTGCGCCGATTTTCCTTCGGCCCAGGTCATGGTCGCGGCCATTGCGTGAGGAAACGCCGCGCGCGCCTCGCGCCATTCGGTCGCATAGATCACCAGCATCTCCGCGCCGGTCAGGAGCAGGCCGGCGCGGCGCAGGCGCCCAAGGTCGCATGGCGGCGCATCGAAGCGTTCGACCACGCAGCCTAAGCGCTCGATCGTCTGCAGAGCCGCCTCGAAGCGCGCCCAGATGCCTGGTTCCACATCGGTCCCCACAGGGGCGCGCGGCGCGCGCGCCGTGGATGGAACCGCAAGCGGTGCTTGTGGGCCGAAGCGCCGCGCGGCAGCATCGGCGGCGTCGAAACCGGCAGCCAGCGGCAAGGCCAGCGCCAGGTCACGCGCGTCACGCGCCAACAGTCCCACATGGTCCAGCCGCGCACACAATGGCACCACACCGCTGCAACTGATCATCCCGGCGCTTGGCTTGATGGCGGCGACGCCGCAATAGCTGGCCGGGATACGCACCGACCCCATGGTGTCGGTCCCCAGCGCCAACTGCGCCCAACCGGCTGCCAGTGCAGCCGCCGAGCCGCCACTGGAGCCGCCCGCTACCAGGCCCGGATGCCTGGGATTGGCGCAGTCACCAAAATCGGCATTGCGGCTGGTGGCACCAAATGCGGCGGCATGCATGTTGACCTTGCCCAGCACGATCGCACCGGCTGCGCGCAGGCGCGCCACCACGAAGGCGTCGGCGCGGGCGACGCGCTCGCGGCGGAATCCCAGGCCCGCAGTTGTCGGCAGGCCGGCGACATCGATGTTGTCCTTGACGGCAAGGATCGCACCGTCCAGTGCCGACAACGGTGCACCTGCGGCGCGGCGCGCATCGCTGGCGCGTGCCGCAGCGAGCGCACCGGCCTGGTCGAGCCGGGTGTAGATGTTGCGCGTGGCGTTGCGTGCTGCGATGTCGTCGAGCGTTGCGCGCACATGTTCAAATGCGGACCAAGAGCGCGTCGCCAGGCGCGCTGCCAGCGACCTGATGTCAAGCGGCGTATTCATCGTCAATCGCCGGATGCCGCTGCCAAAGACGCAAACAGGACGGCTATCGATAAACGCGGCATCGTGTGCATTCCTTCAATCAGTTGGTGGCCAGCAAGTAGCTCTGTACCGGTGCGGCGAAACCCTTGAGCCTGAGCGTCTCACCCGGTGTCAGCGAATGCACGACCGTAGCGCTGCGCAGGCACTCGATGGTGCGCGCATCGACCAGGATCTGCGCATGCGCGGCCTCCGAGCACAGGCGTGCCGCCAGGTTGACCGCCGGGCCCACGGCGGTGTATTCAAGGCGCGATGCCGCACCGATGACCCCGACGGTGACAAAACCGGTCGCAACGCCGACCCCGAGACCCAGATTGAGATCGCCGTCGGACCAGCGTGCCGTCACGGCGATGCCGCTTGAACGAATCTGGCGCGCCATGTCCAGCGCGCGGGCGGCATGGTCCTCAAAGGCGATCGGCGCACCCACCAGGATCAGCACACCATCACCGGCCTGGTCCTTGATGGTGCCGCCGAAGCCGGCCGCCGCGGCGCCTACCGCGTCGTAGTATTCGCGCAGGATCTGGATCACCTTCTTCGATGAGGTCGCTGCCGAAAACGCGGTGAAGCCGCGCAGATCGCAGCACACCACCGACAGCTCGATGGTCTGCTCGTCGGTCGCGCTTTTCAGCCCGCGCTGGCTGACCATCTGCGCCACCTGGGGCGACAGAAAGCGCGCCATGAATTGCGCGCGCCGTCCCTGGGTCACGTGATACTGGACCGCGCCGACCAGCAGGATCATGAGGCCGGTGATGCTGGCGAACGGCGCCAGCGCTGGCGGCAGGAAAATCGCCGATGCCATGAACGGGGCGCCGAGCGCAAACGAAACGCCACGCAACGACTCGGCGCGATCTGGGCGCCGATTCAGCATCAGCAGTACCGACACGCCGGCACATGCCACTGCCAATGCCATGGGGCCTGCAAAAGCCCAAAAAGCCGATTCGACGATCGCTGCGCGCAACGACGCGACGTTGGTGAAATACTCCACTCGTTGCACTGGAAAGATCATTGCCAGCGCACCGTGGAGCAGCATCAAGGCTTGTGCCACACGCACCAGGCGATCGCCGCCACGGGTGTTGAGCGCGCCAGCCGGAATCGTGCGGCGCACCCGCAACAACCACTCGAATGCGAACACGCCGGCCGCCACCTGCGGCCAGGCGAACAGGCCATCCCACGGCGGAATGCCATGACGCTCGTGGTAAGGCAACGCGACCAGGACATTGAGCGCGATCGAGGCGCCCAGGCACAGCAGGAACAACGCCAGCATGCGACTGGTCGGCGAGTCGCGGTCAGCGACAAAAAAAGCCAGCGACATGCCCATTGCTGCGAGGCTCACTATCAGCGGTGCAGTGTGCTCGGAAATCATGCGCGGATTCTACGGGACGCGGGCGTCACCTCGGCGGATTCGCCGCCTGCACCCGCGCGGGCCTGCTGTCAGGAAAACGCCGGGCAAGTCCGTGGCCTACGGATTGTCGAACCAAGTGCCTTTTCGATGCCCCAGTTGAACCCGTACAGGCATTGAATCCGCCGGGGCTCGAATCACGCTACATGGTCGCGCCAATGATCCACGGCGCGAACTCCAGGTGCCCGTAGCCCCACTCCTCGCTCTTGGACTTTTTGCCCGAGGCGATTTCCAGCACGCGCTCGAAAATCTTCTGCCCGAGCTGCTGCACGGTCGCACCACCGTCGAGGACTACACCGCAATTGATGTCCATGTCGTCGGTTTGCTTCAGGTACAAGGGCGTGTTGGTCGCCAGTTTCATCGAAGGCGAAGGCACGCAGCCATAGGCGGAGCCGCGACCGGTGGTAAAGCAGATCAGGTTGGCGCCGCCGGCCACCTGGCCGGTGGCCGACACCGGGTCGTAGCCCGGCGTATCCATGTAGACGAAGCCCTTCTTGGTGACCGGCTCGGCATATTCATAGACGTCGACCAGATTGGTGGTGCCGCCCTTGGCCACCGCGCCCAAGGATTTTTCGAGAATCGTGGTGAGGCCGCCGGCCTTGTTGCCCGGTGACGGATTGTTGTTCATCTCGCCCTTGTTGCGCTCGCAATAATCTTCCCACCACTTGATGCGCGTAACGATCTTCTCGCCCACCTCGCGCGACACCGCACGCCGGGTCAGCAGGTGTTCGGCACCGTAGATTTCCGGCGTCTCCGACAGGATCGCGGTGCCGCCGTGTGACACCAGGATGTCGACCGCCGCACCGAGCGCCGGGTTGGCGGTGATACCGGAGTAGCCATCCGAGCCGCCGCACTGCAGGCCGATGGTGATGTGGCTGGCCGGGCATGGCTCGCGCCTGACCTGGTTGGCCAGCGGCAGCATCTGGTTGATACGTTCGATGCCCCACGCGATGCACTTGCGGGTGCCACCGATGTCCTGGATGTTCATCGTATGCAACAGACCACCCTCTTCGAGGCCCTGCGCGAGCAGCAGTGCGCTCATCTGGTTGGCTTCACAGCCCAGGCCGATCAGCAGCACCCCGGCGAAATTGGCGTGGGTGGCGTAGCCGGCGATGGTGCGGCGCAAGACATCGATACCCTCGCCGGTCGAATCCATGCCGCAACCGCTGGAGTGGGTCAGCGCCACCACCCCGTCGACATGCGGAAAGGCATCGAGCGCACCGGCGCGCGAGAAATGTTGCGCCACCGCCTGCGACACCGTAGCCGAGCAGTTGACGGTGGAAATCACGCCAAGATAGTTGCGCGTGGCCACCCGGCCATCGGAGCGCCGGATGCCCATGAAGGTCGCCGGGTCCGGCGCCAGCGCGAGCGGCTTGACATCGGTGCCGAACGCATAGTCGCGCTCGAAGCTCTTGACTTCGATATTGTGCACATGCACATGCTGGCCCGGCGCGATCGGCTGGGTCGCGAATCCGATGATCTGGTCATAGCGCCGCACCGGATCACCCGGGGCCAGCGGGCGCGTTGCGACCTTGTGGCCCGCGGGAATCCTTTCGCTTACGACGATGCCTTCATTGGCAAGCGTGGTGCCGGGCGGCAGTTCGCGCGTGGCGATCACCACATCGTCATTGGGATTCAAGCGCAGGGTGGCGGCGCGGATGAACTGCGGGGTGATTTCGCCCATGACGGATCCTCGGTTTGGTTGATGCGCGGATGGGCAGCGCCATTTCCTTGACGGCAGCACCGCGCTTACTCTAAAGTTCGGCCCTGATTGGTCAAGTGGTCAGGCCAATCGGACTTGGATTCTACCGCCGACTGCAAGCGGCGGACAAGGCCTGGCTTCTGGCCCACGTAGCTGGCGCCAATGGCGACGGTGAACCAACATCAACCGGGACAAAAAAAGCAAATGAGCGCAAGACTCGCAGGCAAGAACGCATTTGTCACCGCCGCAGGCCAGGGCATCGGTCGTGCGGTTGCACTGGCCTTCGCGGCCGAGGGCGCACATGTGTGGGCCACCGACATCAACGAAAAGCTGCTCGAGACCTACAAGGGCGTGGCCAACGTGAGCGCGCGCAGGCTCGATGCCTTGGACGACGCCGCGATCAAGGCGACAATCGCCGAAGCCGGCCTCATCAACGTGCTGTTCAACTGTTCCGGCTTCGTGCACCACGGCAGCGCGCTCGATGCCACCGACGCGCAGTGGGACCTGGCGATGAACCTGAATGTGCGGGCGCACTGGAAGACCATCGGCGCTGCACTGCCGGCGATGCTCGAACACTTCGACAAGACCGGGCAATGGTCGAGCATCATCAACGTCGCCTCGATCGCCGGCAGCGTGCGCGGCATCGCCAACCGCTTCGTCTACGGCACCAGCAAGGCCGCGGTCATTGGCCTGACCAAGTCGGTGGCGATGGATTATGTCAAGCGCGGCATCCGCTGCAACGCCATCTGCCCCGGTACCGTCGATACACCGTCGCTGCACGAGCGCATCAACGCCTTCGACGATCCGCAGCAGGCGCGCCGCGATTTCATCGCACGCCAGCCGATGGGTCGCCTGGCGAGCGCCGACGAGATCGCGCCGCTCGTGGTATATCTCGCCTCCGACGAATCGGCGTTCTGCACCGGCAACGCCTATTCGTGCGATGGGGGAATGACAATTTGAACGGGCAAAAGTAAAAATCTACTTTTTCTGATGAACGGGCAAAAGTAGAAACCTACTTTTGCCCGAATGAAGTTTGTCTTTAATCGCGGGCAAAGCCCGACGATTAAAGAACTGAAATGCAACGAAAAACCACAGAAAGGCAGCTATGAAACTTTTGCGCTACGGCCCTGCGGGCCGCGAGAAACCCGGCATGCTGGATTCTTCCGGCAACCTCCGTGATTTGTCCAGGGTGGTGGGGCAAATCGGCTGGGCTGAAATTTCATCGGCCGGCTTGAAAAAGCTTTCGAAGATCAAGCCGGAATCCTTGCCGCTGGTCAAGGGCAGCCCGCGCCTGGGCGTGCCCTACACCGGCATCTCGAAATTCGTCGCCATCGGCCTCAACTTCGCCGACCACGCCAAGGAAGCCGGCCTGGCCGTGCCGGCCGAGCCGATCCTGTTCAACAAATGGACCACCTCGATCTGCGGCCCCAACGACGATACCGTGGTGCCCAAGGGCTCGACCATGCTCGATTGGGAAGTCGAGATCGCGATCGTGATCGGCAGCAAATGCAAGGAGATCGAGGAAAAGGACGCCGGCAAATACATCGCCGGCTATTGCGTGGTCAACGATGTGTCGGAGCGCCACTTCCAGACCCAGCGCGGCAGCCAGTGGGATCGCGGCAAGGGCTGCGATTCCTTCGGCCCGATCGGCCCCTACCTTGTGACCCAGGATGAAGTCGGCGATGTGCAAAACCTCGACATGTGGCTGAAGGTCAATGGCGAGGTGATGCAAAAGGGCAATACGAAAACCATGATCTTCGGCTGCCACCATATCGTGGCCTACTGCAGCCAGTTCATGACCCTGATGCCCGGCGACATCATCACCACCGGCACGCCGCCGGGCGTGGGCATGGGCATGAAGCCGCCCAGGTACCTGAAACCCGGTGATGTGGTCGAACTGGGCATCGAGAAGCTGGGGTCGCAGCGGCAGATGGTGAAGGCGCATCCCTGATGTGAGGACGCGGCTGGCATGACAGCGGTCTCGCCGCAGATAAGCGGCCGGGACCGGTGACTGATCAAACAACTTCCGGAGACAAAAATGCAACGCAGAACCCTGATTGGCCTGATGGCAGCACTGGCAGCCGCGTTTTCCGTCGGCTCGGCACAGGCACAAACCTATCCGAGCCGCCCCATCACCCTGGTCGTGCCCTGGGGCGCCGGCGGCGGCACCGACGCGACCGCGCGCATTTTCGGGACCCTGCTCGAACGTGAACTGGGCCAGCCGGTCAACGTGGTCAATCGTACCGGCGGCAACGGCGTGGTGGGACATCAGGCGATCTCCGGCGCCACGCCGGACGGTTACACCATCGGCATGGTCACCGTCGAGATCACCATGATGCGCCATGCCGGCCTGACGCAGCTTTCGCACCAGGACTACACGCCGCTGGCACTGGTGAACATCGATCCGGCGGGCGTTATTGTCAAGGCCGAATCGAGCTACAAGACGGTCGACGACCTGATCAAGGCGGTCAAGGCCAGCCCGGGCAAGTTCAAGGCCTCGGGCACCGGCCAGGGCGGTATCTGGCATCTGGCGCTGGCCGGCATGCTGTCCAGCCTTGCGGTCGACACCACGGCAGTGCCGTGGGTGCCTTCCAACGGCGCCGCACCGGCGATGCAGGACTTGGCCGCCGGCGGCATCGAGTTCGTGACCTGCTCGCTGCCGGAAGCGCGCTCGCTGATCGACGCCGGCAAGGCGCGCGCGCTGGCCGTGATGGCCACCCAGCCATCTGCCCTGTACCCGAACGTGCCCACGCTCAAGGCCGCCACCAACAGCAACTGGACCATTGGTGCGTGGCGCGGTCTGGCCGGCCCGAAAGGCTTGCCCGCCGATGTCAGTGCCAGGCTTGGCCCGGCGATCAAGAAGATCTACGACAGCAAGGAATACAAGGACTTCATGTCGCAGCGCGGCTTCGGCGTGATCTATGCGGATGCCAAGGGCTTTGGCGACTTCATGGCGCGTGGCGATACCGACATGGCAACAGTGATGAAGGCGCTGGGCCTGGCCAAGTAGCAAGCTGCATGCGCGCCAGGCGCGCCGTGTCATCCCGTGGACCGTTGCCAGACGGCGTTCCACGGGACCTGATTGCCGGTAAATCCTCGATGGCGGTCCCATGAAAATCAATGACACGCTGACCGGTGCGGCGCTCGCCGCGCTCGGGCTCACGATCCTGATTCACGTGCAGTCGTTTCCGCCGATGCCGGGGCAGAAAGTGGGGCCGGCGATGTTTCCCGGCCTGCTCGCGGTGGGCCTTTTGATCTGTGCGGCCGGGGTGATCTTGCGCGGCTTGAAGAATCTCCGGGCCGAAGGCTGGTTCCAGTGGCCCGCATGGATTGGCCAGCGCCGTATCGCCGCCGGCTTCGTGCTCATTCCGCTGGTGCTGGTGGTGTATGCGGCAGTCTCGGAGAAGCTGGGCTTCCTGCCGACGGCGATCGCATTTCTGTTTTCGCTGTGCTGGATCTTCGGCGTCAGGCCGCGCCTCGCGCTGGCGGTGGCGATCGGCGGCAGCCTCGGGATTCACTACATCTTCTACAAGCTGCTCAAAGTACCCCTGCCCTGGGGCATCCTCACTCCGATCGCCTGGTAGCCGGCCATGCTCGACCACGTCTATGCCGCATTCGGCCAGGTGTTCGAGCCCTATGTGTTGCTGGTGATCCTGGGCTCGTCGATCTTCGGTCTGTTCGTCGGCGCCGTACCCGGCTTGACAGCCACCATGGCCACCGCGCTGCTGGTGCCGGTGACCTTCTTCATGCCGCCGGTGCCGGCGATTGCCTGCATTGTCACGGCCACGGCGATGGCGATCTTTTCGGGCGACATTCCTGGCTGCCTGCTGCGCATTCCGGGTACCCCGGCCTCGGCGGCCTATACCGACGAGGCCTACACCATGACCAAGAACGGCCAGGCCGAGGTGGCGTTAGGCGCGGGCCTGGTGTTCTCGGCCATCGGTGGCTTGTTCGGTACCCTGGTGCTGGTGACTGCGGCGCCGGCCTTGGCGGAGGTCGCACTCAAGTTTTCATCGTTCGAGTATTTCTGGCTGGTGCTTCTGGGCATCACCTGCGCGATTTTCATCGCCTCGGAGAATCCGCTCAAGGGCTTCGTTTCGCTCCTGATCGGCCTTCTGATTGCCTCGATCGGCGTCGGCAACCCGGCCGGCTTTCCGCGCTTCACCTTCGGCGACCCCAACCTCCTGGGCGGCATTTCGCTGGTGCCGATGATGGTGGGCATGTTTGCAGTCTCCGAGGTATTGCGCTATGCGATCACTGCCGATCAGCCGATGCTGGTGGTGCAGGACAAGATCGGCAACGTCTTTACGGGCATGTGGGCATTGACAGTCAAGTATCCGCTGTCGATCCTGCGCGGCAGCGTGCTGGGCACGATTGTCGGCGCCCTGCCCGGGGCCGGTGCGGATATCGCGGCCTGGATGAGCTACGGCATGAGCAAGAAGTTTTCCAAGGAACCGGAAAAATTCGGCACCGGGCATGTCGAAGGCATCGTCGAATCGGGTGCGGCCAACAACTCCGCACTGGCCGGCGCCTGGATCCCGGCGCTGGTGTTCGGCATTCCCGGCGACTCGATCACTGCGATCGTGATCGGCGTGCTGTACATGAAGAATCTCAACCCTGGCCCGACCATCTTCATCAACAATCCGGTGGCGGTGTATTCGGTGTTCCTGGTGTTCATCCTGGCCAACCTGCTGATGATTCCGCTGGGTTTCCTGACCATCAAGGTGGCCAAGAAAATCCTGCGCGTGCCGCGCAACATCCTGATGCCGATGATCCTGCTGTTTTGCGTGGTCGGCAGCTACGCCATCAACAACAGCGTCTTCGACGTGGGCGTGATGCTGGCCTTCGGCCTCTTGGCCTACCTGATGGAAGAAAACGGCTTTCCGGTGGCGCCCGCGATTCTGGGGGTGGTGCTGGGCTCCATGCTGGAGGAAAACTTCATTACCTCGATGATCAAGTCCGACGGCCGCTTGCTCGGCTTCTTCGAACGGCCGATCGCCGCAGGGCTTGGCATCGTCACCATCATGGTGTGGCTCTCGCCGCTGATCCTGCGCATCATCCGGGCCCGGCGCGCCGGCCGCGCCTGAGGAAACACTGAACAAGTCCGCAGGTTGAGAAATCTTCTTTTGCAGCCCGGTGAATTAAAAGGCCTGCCGTTCGATAGCCTGCATTCCATGGACTTATTCAGCGTTTTCCTTGCGCGCTGCCGCGCGCAACGCAATGACGTAACATCCGCGAGCCGCCCTGCGCCTGATACTGCCGGGCGGCCCGCGCTGGCTTTTGCTTCGATATGAGCACCTCCCCACCCTACCCGATCCTGCCATGTCCAAACCCGACCTGCTCCTGATTGCCCCGATCTACCCGCCCGCGATGGCGCAACTCGCCGCCGCTTACAACCTGCATCGCTACTGGGAGGCCGCCGACAAGCCGGCCCTCTTGGCGCAAGTAGCGCCGGTGTGCGTGGCTGCGGCCACCTCCGGCGGCGTCGGCATCAGGGCCGACATGATCAAGGCCCTGCCCAAGCTGCGCATGTTGTCGTGCTTCGGCGTCGGCTACGACGGTGTCGATATCGCCGCCTGCAAGGCCGCCGGAATCAAGGTCAGCAATACGCCGGACGTGCTCAACGAATGCGTGGCCGATACCGCCTGGATGCTCTTGCTGGCAAGCGTGCGGCGCGCGGTCTTCAACGACAAGTTCGTGCGCTCGGGCGCCTGGCTCAAGGGCAACGCCCCGCTCACCGACAAGGTGTGGGGCGAAACCCTGGGCATCGTGGGCCTGGGTCGCATCGGCAAGGCGATCGCGCGGCGCGCCGAGGGCTTCGGCATGAAAATCGTCTATCACGGGCGCAGCCGGCAAAACGACGTCGCCTACGACTACTACGCCGATCTGGTGGAGATGGCGAAAGCGGCGAAGGTGCTGCTGGTGATCACGCCCGGCGGCAAGGGCACCGAGAACATCATCAATGCGCGCGTACTCGAAGCTCTGGGCAAGAAGGGCTTCCTCATCAACGTATCGCGCGGCACCACCGTCGACGATGTAGCCCTGATCAAGGCCTTGCAGGAAGGCAGCATCGCCGGGGCCGGGCTCGACGTATTCGTCGACGAGCCGCGCGTGCCGGAGGCCTATCTGGCGCTCGACAACGTGGTGCTGCAACCGCATGTGGGCAGCGGTACCGTCGCCACCCGTACGGCGATGGGCCAACTGGTGGTCGACAACCTTGAAGCCTGGTTCGCCGGCAAACCCTTGCTCACCGAAGTGCCAGAGACGCGCGCGGCCTGAACCCATGCTGCTGTCGCCGTCGCAGCGTCGGGTTGAAGCCTGCCGGCCCACGCAATCGCAGCCGGCGCAGTGGTGAGTACAGCGGCCGATGCGGCAGTCCCCTATGCGGGTCTCACACCCGACATGGTGCTGGACGCGCTGGAAAGCCTGGGGCTGCGCTGCGACGGTCGCCAGATGGCGCTCAACTCCTACGAGAATCGGGTCTACCAGGTCGGCATCGAGGGCACCCTGCCGCTGATCGCCAAGTTCTACCGGCCACAACGCTGGAGCGATGCGCAAATCCTGGAGGAACACGGCTTCGCCGCCGAACTTGCCGCGGCCGAGATTCCGGTGGTGGCCCCGCTCGCGTTGAACGGCGCCACCCTGCACCATTTCAGCGGTTTTCGTTTTGCGCTTTTTCCGCGCCGTGGCGGGCGCACGCCGGAGCTGGAAAATCCGCACACCCTGGAATGGCTGGGGCGCTTCCTGGGGCGCATTCACGCCATCGGCAGCACCCGACCTTTCACCACCAGGCCAACGCTCGACGCACAGAGTTTCGGGCGTGAATCGCGCGACTGGCTGTTGGCGAACCAGGTGATACCGCCTGACCTGCGCCTGCCCTGGGAGGGTGCGGCCGACCTGGCGCTGGAACATGTGGCGCATTGCTACCTGCGCGCCGGCCGGGTCACCCTGATCCGGCTGCATGGCGACTGCCATCCCGGCAACGTGCTGTGGGTCGAGGATGGCGCCGAGCGCGGCCCGCATTTCGTTGACCTCGATGATGCGCGCATGGCGCCGGCCGTCCAGGACCTGTGGATGCTCCTGCCCGGCGAACGCGAGGCCGCGTCGCTGGCCTTGGGCTCACTGATCAAGGGCTACGAGGATTTTTGCGACTTCGACGATCAGCAATTGCACCTGATCGAAGCCTTGCGCACCCTGCGCCTGATGCATCACTCGGCGTGGATCGCGCGGCGCTGGGCCGACCCGGCGTTTCCGGCGGCCTTTCCGTGGTTTGCCAGCCCGCGCTACTGGCAGGACCGGATTCTTGAACTCAGGGAGCAGGTAGCGCTGATGCAGGAAGCGCCGCTGCGTCCGGCCAGCGTCTGAAGCTGCCGCGCGCTTGCCCGCGGCGATGTCGGCGGCGTCACGCGGGCAGGCTACCCGCCAGGCCTGCGATCACTCGATGGCCAGGCGTTTCGATGCAGGCTGCATTTTCTTGGGCAGAGTCAAGGTCAGCACAGAAGCTGCGGCCGCCGAATTGAGCCAGGTTTGCCATGGGAAACCTCCTGATTTTCGGGTTGCCATCGAAGCGCACCATGCGCCCCGCGTGCATTGAAGATCGCATCGCCAATGGCAAAATCAAGTCCCTTTGGCAAACACCGACAGTGGGTTTGATGCAGATCAAGAAATCGCCCGCCGCGCCGGAAGTCGGGTACATTCCGCTCTCAGCCCCTGCAAGCATCGCATGTCCCATATCGCCACCTTAGCCGCCATCGGGCTTGAACTCGACGCCGCGCGCGCCGGGCGTGGCGAGACATCCCCGGTGGTGCAATCACTGCGCGCGGCGCTCACCGAACGGCTGCTGCACGCCCAGGCGTACCTGAGCCGCAGCGGGCAGACCGCGTAACCCATTTCAAACACGCCGGCCCCTGTGCCGGCACCTTCAAGGAGACTTGCAGCATGAGCAATCAGAATCGCGTCGCCATCGTCACCGGCGCCGGCAGCGGCGTCGGCAAGGCCGCCGCCATCGCCTTGATCAAGGCCGGATTCCAGGTGGTGTTCGCGGGTCGCCGTCCCGAGCCACTCGATGAAGCGATCGCTGCGGCTGGCGCCACCGCGGTCAATGCGCTGGCCGTGCCGACCGATGTGGCCAGTGAAGCTTCGGTACATGCCATGTTCGCCCGCACGGTACAGAAATTCGGCCGGGTGGACGTGGTGTTCAACAACGCCGGGGTCAACGCGCCCGGCGTACCGCTCGAGGAACTGAGCCTGGAGCAGTGGAAGAACGTGGTCGACATCAACCTGACCGGCATGTTCCTGTGCATTCGCGAAGCCTTCAAGGTGATGAAGGAGCAGTCGCCGCGCGGCGGGCGCATCATCAACAATGGCTCGATCTCGGCGCATGCGCCGCGCCCGAATTCGATCGCCTATACCGCCACCAAGCACGGCGTCACCGGCCTGACCAAGACCGCAGCGCTGGATGGCCGCAAGTACGACATCGCGGTGGGCCAGATCGATATCGGCAATGCCGCCACCGAGATGGCCGCGCGCATGGCCCGTGGCGTGCCGCAGGCCAATGGCGAGATCGCCATCGAACCGCTGATGGATGTCAATCATGTGGGCGAGGCGGTGGCGCACATGGCGCTGCTGCCGCCGGGCAGCAACGTGCAGTTCATGACCATCATGGCCACCAAAATGCCGTTTGTCGGGCGCGGCTGAGCCTGCCGGACATACGCTGATGCAGCCGCGCGCATGAGCCAGGATCGTCCTGGCGCCCTGCCAGCATGGACCCTGGCCGGCCCGGTTGCCGCAACACTCGTGCTGATGGCAGCGGCAGGCGGCATCGCCGGCGCATGGATGACAGGGCTCACCGCTGCGGCGCTGATCGTCGCGGTGCTGGCGGCGGTGCATCACGCCGAAGTGGTGGCGCATCGCGTCGGCGAGCCGTTCGGCACCCTCATCCTTGCGCTGGCAGTGACCGTCATCGAGGTTTCATTGATTGTCTCGGTGATGCTCTCGGGCGGCGCGGGCGCTGATGCGCTGGCGCGGGATACGGTGTTCGCCGCCATCATGATCGTGTGCAACGGCGTGGTCGGGCTTTGCCTGCTGGTGGGTGCGCTGCGCCATCATGTGCTGGTGTTTCAGGTTGACGGGACGGTGCCTGCCCTTTCAGTGCTGGCGGCACTGGGTACCCTGACGCTGGTGCTGCCTGACTTCACCACCACCACCCGCGGACCGACGTTCTCGACTGCGCAACTGGCATTTGCCGGCATTGCCTCGCTGCTGCTTTACGGTGCATTCGTCTTCGTGCAGACGGTGCGTCATCGCGACTATTTCCTGCCGATCGATACCGATAGCGAGAAGGCGCACGCCGCGCCACCCACCACCAAGGCCACCGCCGCAAGCGCGGCGCTCCTGATGGTGTGCCTGGCGCTGGTAGTGGGATTAGCGAAGATGCTTTCCCCTGCCATCAAGGCAGTGGTGACCGCCGCTGCGGCGCCGCCGGCGGTGGTGGGCGTAGCCATCGCGTTTCTGGTGCTGCTGCCCGAAACCATGGCCGCCACCCGCGCCGCCGCGCGCAACCGCATGCAAACCAGCTTCAACCTCGCGCTCGGCTCGGCGCTGGCAACCATCGGCCTCACCATTCCGGTGGTAGCTGCAGCGTCGGTCGCGCTGGGGCTGCCGCTGACCCTGGGCCTGTCCGGCAAGGATACGGTGCTCTTCGCCATCACCATGCTGGCCTCCGCCTTGACCCTCGGCAGCGGGCGCGCCACTGTGCTGCAGGGCGCGGTGCATCTGGTGCTGTTTGCTGCCTTCCTGTTTCTCGCGGTGGTGCCCTAGCCCTACTTTGGCAGGCGCCTGCCTCGTGTTACGCTGCGGGCGCTTTTTCGCCGTTGCAAAAAATGCCAATTGAGATGAAACGAGACCTCTACACCTCGCGCGAACTGCACCGCATGCTGGCGCCGCGCTCCATCGCCGTGGTCGGCGCCTCGGAAAGCGAAGGCAACTTCGGGCGCCGCAGCGTCGAAAACCTGAGCGGCTACCAGGGCACGGTGCATGCGATCAACCCGAAGTACGCAAGTGTTGCCGGTCGGCCCTGTGTGGCCGGCTTGCGCGACCTGCCCGCCGCGCCCGATTGCGTGGTGATCGCCGTGCCGCGCGAACGGGTGGAACCTCTGGTCGAAGAAGCCGCCGCCGCGGGTGCCGGCGGCGTGGTGGTTTACGCCTCGGGCTATGCGGAGACCGGCATCGAAGAGCGCATCCGCCAACAGGAGCGCCTGGCCGCCATCGGTCGCGCTGCCCGCATGCCGATCATCGGGCCCAACTGCATCGGCATCGTCAACCACGCCCTGCGCTGTGGCTTGACCTTCATGCCGCACTACCCGGAAATACCGGCGATCACCGGCAACATCGGCATCGTCTCGCAATCCGGCGCCATGGGCTACATCTTCGTGCAGGCACCGATGCGCGGTGTCGGCTTCACCCACTACCTGGCTTCCGGCAATTCCTGCGATGTCGACGTGTGCGACATGGCCTCCTACCTGGTGGACCAGCCGGAAGTGAAGACCATCGCTTTCCTGTTCGAGGGACTCAGCGACGGCGAGCGCCTGATCCGCCTGGGCGAACGGGCGCGCGACGCGGGAAAAACCATCGTCGCCTACAAGATGACAGCCGGTGAAGCCAGCCAGCGCGCGGCACTGTCCCACACCGGTTCGCTGGCCGGTACCGACGCCGCCTATGCGGCGGCCTTCGCCAAGGTGGGCATCGTCACTGTGGACAACATGGAGGCGGTGCTGGAGGCGGCGCAGTTTTTCGCCAAGGCCCCGGCGCCATCGGGCAAGGGCCCTGCGGTACTGGTGGGCTCGGGTGGCGCCGGCGTCATCGCCGCAGCCAAGGCCGAAGCCGCCGGCATGCTGTTGCCGCAACCGGATGCCCGTGTGGATGCCAAGCTCGCCGCCGAAGTGCCCGATTTCGGCTCGACCGCCAACCCCTGCGATGTGACCGCGCAGGTGTTGAACCGGATTGATTCGTTTTCGCGCTGCATGAGCGCCTTTCTGGACCACCCCGATTTCGATGCACTGGTGTTCCCGGTGGCCTACTCGCACCCCAAAGCGACGATGGTGCGTTACGCGCAAGTGAAGGAATTCTCGGCGCGCTATCCCGGCAAGGTGATCTGCCCGATCTGGTTCCCGGAATGGCTGGAAGGCCCCGGCAGCCGCGAATACGAGACCGACGAGCGCATGGCGATGTTCCGCTCCACCGAGCGCTGCATGCAAACGCTGGCCGCCTGGCACCGCCGCGCCGAGCGCGCCGCCTGGCCGGCAAGTGCGCGCCTGACCACACCGGCGGCGCTCGACCTTGTGTCGGGCACCATGACCGAGCGGGCATCCAAGGCTGCGCTGGCCGCCTACGGCATCCGCGTCACCCGCGAAGCGCTGGCCACCGATCTTGCCGGCGCCGAGGCCGCCGCCGCGCAGATCGGCTACCCGGTGGCGCTCAAGATCGAAAGCCCGGACATTCCACACAAGACCGAAGCCGGCGTGGTGCGCCTGAATATCCAGAACGCCAGCGACCTGCGCGGTGCCTACGACGAGATCACTGGCGCCGCCGGGCGCGTGCAACCGGCTCCGCGCATAGCCGGGGTGCTGGTGGCCGAGATGGTGAAGCCGGGGCTTGAAATCGTGATCGGCGCCAGCATCGACCCGCAGTTCGGCCCGCTCATCACCGTGGGCCTGGGTGGCGTGCTGGTGGAACTGCTGCGCGACGTGCAGGTGGGCCTGGCCCCGGTGACCCAGGCCGAGGCGCGCCACATGATCGACAGCCTCAAGGGGCGCCAACTGTTCGACGGCTTCCGCGGTGCCCCACCGGCCAACATCGGCGCGCTGACCGACATGGTGGTGCGTCTGTCGGAACTGATCGCCGACCATCGCGAGCGCATCAGCGAGATCGACATCAATCCGGTGCTGCTGACCATCGACGGCGGCGTCGCGGTCGACGCGCTGCTGGTGGTGGAATAAGGCACACCGCCACAATGCCATGAGCGGCTCAACCGACCATCTGCACGATGTGTTCGGCGCCTTCGGAGCGATCCGGACGCGACGCATGTTCGGCGGCCACGGTGTGTGGCACCAGGGCCTGATGATCGGCCTGGTGGCGGGCGACACGCTTTATCTCAAGGTCGATGAGCAGACGCGCGGGCGCTTCGAAGCGCAGGGCTTGGCGCCGTTTGAATACTCGCGCAAGGGCAAGACGGTGGCCTTGTCGTACTACCGGGCGCCGGAGGAAATGCTGGAATCGCCGGCCGAGGCGGTGGCTTGGGCGCGCTTGGCTTATGCGGCGGCGTTGCGCGGTGTGCGGCCGGATGACGTCGTACGCAAGTCTGGTGTCCGGCCGGCACCGCGCCGGAACTGAAGGAAGAACCCGGTGCGCCGCCAGCCGGGGACGGCGCCTTGCCGAACCAGGCGCGCACGCCATACAGTCTAAAATGCGCCGCTTTGCCGCTTCGCGCCCCGCCGCGACGGCCCCCTCCTCCCAGGATCACTGGTGGCACTCCTCTTCCTCGTACGCCACGGCCAGGCTTCGTTCGGCAGCGCCGACTATGACCGGCTCTCCGACCGCGGCCGCCAGCAATCGCGCTGGCTGGGCGAATATTTCGCCGGGCGCAACCTCAACTTCACCCGGGTGGTGGCCGGCACCCTGCGGCGCCAGCGCGAAACCGCGCGCGAACTGCTCGACGCGATGAGCGCCAGTGTTGCCGTCGACACCCATGCCGGCCTGGACGAATATCATGGCGAGGCGCTCTATGCGGCACATACCGGGGGCCGCAATCCGCTTGATCATCAACGCGGCGACTACCGCGACTACTGGCGCACCATGAAGGCCGCCATGCACGCCTGGGCGGCGGGTGATTTGGCCGGCATGCCGGAAACCTGGGTGCAATTTGGGGAACGCAGCCGCGCTGCGCTCGGCATGGCCGCCGCCGGCCTGAAGCGCGACGACTGCGCGCTGGTGGTGAGTTCCGGCGGCGCCATCAGCCGCACCATGGTCGACATTCTCGGCAGCCCCGGCGCCATCGGCGTGGAATTCAACCTGCAGTTCCGCAACGCCGGCTTTTGCGAACTGATCGTCGCCGGCGACGGCGCCAACCAGGAATATCGGCTGGTGGCGTTCAACGCCATTCCGCATCTCGACACGCCCGAACGCCGCAGCGCCATCACCTTTGCCTGAAGCCCCTCAGGCATTCATGACAAACACGAGCATGAGCCTTTGCCACAACCCCCCCAGCGTGGAACAGATCAACCGCAGCCACCACAACACGGCGGTGTCGCAAATGGGCATCGAGCTCACCGAGGTGGGCGACGACTACCTCGTAGCGCGCATGCCGGTGGATGCGCGCACCCGCCAGCCCGCCGGCCTGCTGCACGACGACGCCACCATGCTGCTGGACGAGACCCTCGCCAGCTGCGCGGCATGGCAGACCATCGAGCGCGCCAAGACCGACGCGGTGGACCTGGAGATCAACGCCAATCACCTGCGCGCCAGCCGCGAAGGCTGGGTGACCGGCCGGGTAACGCCGATCCACACCGGGCGTTC
>ENA-ORBV01001828-ORBV01001828.1-microbial-mat-metagenome-genome-assembly--contig:-NODE-1828-length-46421-cov-14.341490_pt1 | contig 46421 bp, 35 predicted proteins | sample MGYA00237777_ERZ505514 | MGnify/ENA primary metagenome ERZ505514 (study PRJEB26160, sample SAMN06269048) | microbial mat metagenome | isolation source: Oligotrophic lake microbial mat | place... | reverse complement strand
CACCCCCACCTTGGCTACCGCCGAAGCTGCCCCCCTTGTGGTTTACCGGGTGCAGATTTACGTATCCAGCCGAAAATTGGCGTCCACCGACCCCTTGTTCAAACCTCTGAACGGCGAAAAATTGTACCGCACCCAGCAAGGAACGCTGTACAAATATTCCGTTGGACACTTTGCCACAGCAGAAGAAGCGGCGGCCAAAAAGGCCCAGTTGCGGACCGGAGCTTACCCCGACGCCTTTATAGTGGCTCAGGAAGCAGCCAATTTGGCTGAAAACTGAAGCGGAAGCCCTTGGAACTAGCCAGCGTTGAATCCTGACCGCCCTGTTCTCCGTATGCGTAATTTAGCCGCCATTAAGCGCAAGGTGCAAATTGGACCGACTTCCGGATTTTCCGGAAGTTATCCGGGGCTACTCCTGGTCTGATTGGCTGCAAGGGCGCTGGTTTTATGCGTTATGGCCATCTCTAAAGAAACCAAGGTCGGCATTCTGGCCGTCGTGTCCATTACCCTTCTGGCATTCGGATTTGATTTCCTGAAAGGAAACAGAACGTTTGAACGGGGAAGGACGTTTTACGCTGTCTACGACCGCGTGCCCGGACTCCAAGAGTCTGACCCAATCAAGGTCAATGACCTGCTCGTGGGTCGGGTTAAAGAGCTCACCCTGCTTCCGGATTACAGAATTCTGGCGCGCATTACTATTACAGAAGACTTTGAGATCCCAGCAGACAGCCGGGTTATGATTTCATCCTCCGACTTGCTCGGTGCTAAACAGATCGATCTGATTATTGGCAACAGCCGAACCCTGGCGCGCTCGGATGATACCTTGCGAGGCACTATACAACTGGGTCTTCAGGAAGAAATTCGCGAAGAGCTCAAGCCCATCACAGAAAAATTTCAGAGTCTTATTGCCCAAATTGACTCGGCGGTTACCGTAGTGTCCAGCATTTTTTCTGAAAACATAGGCAATGATGTCGAAAGCAGCGTCCATTCCATCACAACTTCGCTGGAAAACTTCCGCAACATGTCGCTGCGCGCCGATCAATTGGTCGAAAGTCAGAGCAGCTCGGTAGACAGCATTTTTGGCAGCATTGAAACGCTAACGGGCACCTTAGCCAGCAATCAGGCGAACATTGACCGGATTGTGAAAAATTTAGCCACCATCACGGACAGCCTGGCGGCCGTAGAGTTTGCCCAAACGGTCACAGAAGCCAGATTGGCCATCGCCAGCCTGGCCCAAATTGTGCAAACGGTGGAATCAGGTCAGGGCTCGCTGGGCAAGCTCATCATGGATGACGCCCTGTATCAGAGTTTGCAATCTTCCACGAACGACCTGGATGCCTTGTTGCTTGATATCCAGGCCAACCCCTGGCGCTACGTGACCCTGTTGCGCATCGGAGGTGGCAACAAGAATACTGCACCCGCCAAACCTTAGGCAGGCAAAGCAGTCCCCCTCCCGTCTGAGCCCTCCGAACCGCGCAAACGTTGCCCTCAAACGAGGCTATTGCCGGTGTGTGCAGGCTGGCCGATTTGCCGAACTTCGCCCGGTGTATCCCCTTCTCCTTTTCGGGTCCAACCGCCTGGGCATAACGCTAACCGTAGGTCTGTTCCTGCTGGCCTTGACCGCCATGAGTCAACGACCAGCCGCCGCACCGGGAAAAACCAGCCCTTCGCCCGTTAACGCTTCGCCAGCTAACAGAAGCGCGAACAACCGAGCTGCAACTCAGCCATCCAGCCCGGCGACAGGCGGAGACCAAGAAGTCCGGCAAATTGAGATCATCAAGGCCGACGCGCTGGAGGGCTTTCGCCTGGGAAACGAGCAGGTGCGCTTGTTGATTGGCGGTGTGGTGTTGCGCCAGGATGCCGTGACGCTGACTTGCGATTCCGCCCTGTTTTACCCGGACCGCAATGACGTGCGCGCGTACGGCCGCGTGCGAATCAATCAAGCCGATACCATTCAGGCAAACAGCGACTCGCTCTACTTTGACGGCGATGCGCAATTGCTTCGCCTGATGGGCAACGTGCGCCTGAGCGACCGCAACGCAGTGCTCACCACCGAAGACCTTGATTACAACCTGGGCACGCGCATTGGCCGTTACCGAAACGGCGGCAAACTCGACAACCTGGGCAGCGTACTCACCAGCCAATTCGGCACCTACCTTTCGCGCGACCAAACCGCCTTTTTCCAGGACTCTGTGGTGCTCGTGCACCCGAGCTATTCTCTCTTTGCCGATACCCTGGAATACCGCACTGACACCGACCTGGCCGTTTTTCATGGACCCACTCGCATCCTGCATGAAAGCAACACTGTGTATTGCGAAGGGGGATCGTACGATGGGCAACAGGAAATCGGAACTTTTACCGGCAACGCTGTGCTCGACGGCCCTCCGCAGCGCATCAGCGGTGACAGCATTGTGTACAACAGCGAGACGGGCATAGGCAAGGCGTGGGGCGATGTCTTGTTCACCGACAGCGAAAAAAACCTGGTGCAGCGCAGCCAGTACGGCGAGTACGATGAAACCAGCCGAACCATGTACTCCACCGGACGCAGCCTGCTGTCTTACGTGCTTTCCGGTGATTCCCTGCACCTCAGCGCCGACCATGTGCGCAGCAAAACCGACAGCCTGGACCGCCGTGAACTGTTCGCTTACGGCGATGTGCGCTTGTTCAAGTCCGACTTGCAAGCGGTCTGCGATTCCATGATTTGGCGCGACGCAGATTCCACGATTTCGCTGTTTCAGGATCCGGTGTTGTGGTCAGACGTATCGCAATTCACCGCAGACACCATTCTGATTTTGATTCGCGGCGAGGAAGTGAATCGCGTCAACCTCCTACAACAGGCATTTATAGTCAACGAGCCTGACTCGCTGCTCTACAACCAGATTCGCGGGCGATTGGTCACGGGCTATTTCAAAGAATCGGAGTTAGTTCGAATGGATGTTCGGGGCAACGGCGAGAGCATCTACTTTGCCGATGAAGAGGGAAAAGGTTACCTGGGTGCAAACAAAGCCTTGTGCAGCAACATGGTCATCCGGCTCGTTGATCAACAAGTGAATCGCATCTCTTTTCTGGAAAAGACTGACGCCATTTTCCACGACCTCAAGCTGACGGATTTCCGCTCCATGCGCCTGGAGGGTTTTAGCTGGCGCCTTAGCGAGCGCCCGCTTTCCCGGTTGGATTTGATGACGGTACGCGCAGAGCCACCAGCCTTCGAACCTGCTGACGGGACTCCAACTAAAGGTCTGGAGACCTCGCCTACCCCAATCTTACAAGACGCGCCTACCCCAATCTTACAAGACGCGCCTACCCCAATCTTACAAGACGCGCCTACCCCAGCCCCGCAAGACGCTCCATAATCTGGTATACGGCAGGGCAGTAAGCCACATTGCGCACATGCAGGTCCAGGTTTTTGCTGAAGTCCTGGTCCGTATGCGGATAAGCCCGGCATGCTTTGGGCCGATGCTCGTATATGCTGCAGCGATGATCCTGCTCCAGAAAAGGACAGGGCGAAGCGTTCATGACCGTATCCCCGTCCTCATCCCGGCGCAAGTACTGCGCGTAAAACGCCCCCTCTGTCATGCGCAGATGTTTGGCTATTCGGGCAGCATCTGTTTTGTTCACCATCGGGGGAATGGTTTTGCAGCACTGCGCGCAAGCCAGGCAATCCAACCGGCTGAAGACCGCTGTATGGAGTACCGATGCCTCTTGGTCCAAAGCCGGACCCTTTCGCTTTTTCAACGACGGCAGTCGCTGACGCAACAGGGCTTGCTTGCGGAGACGATCGCCCTTCCACCGTAAGAATTCTTCCGCTTTCATGCAGCCGGTTCAGTGCGACGAGTGTGGTTCCGAAGCAGCCGATTCCATCAGTTCCGTTTCAAAGCCGAGGCTGCGCAAATCATCCCAGAACCCGGGATAGGATTTGCGCACGACGTCTGGCTCCTGGATGCTGAGAGCGGGAATTACCATCGCCAAAGGCGCGAACGCCATGGCCATGCGGTGGTCTTCGTAGGTGCGAATGAGCGGTACTTCGCTTGTATTCGGCCTCGCCGAACCGCCCGCTGAACCACTCGTCGGGTAGGGAATCTTGCCTTTCAATACCCACTCCTTGGGACTGCTTTCTTCAAAGCGCACACCAAACGGTTCAAGCTCCGTTTGAAGGGCGGCGGTGCGGTCTGTTTCTTTAATGCGCAGGCTTTCCAGACCGTTGAAGTGTGCTGCCACACCCAAAGCGGCGCAGGTTACCACGGCGGTTTGCGCCAGGTCGGGACAGTCACTGAAGTCATAACGCAAGACAGCCGCGGCTTTCCCGGAGCGCGTCAACACCACGCCGGTATTGCTGAAGACAGTTCGCACACCGAGAGCGTCGTAAATGCCGGTCAGGGCGGCATCGCCCTGATAGCTCTCGCGGTTCAGGCCATTCACGGTCAATTGCGTACCCAGTGGCGACAATGCCACCATGCTGTAATAGTACGAAGCGGCGCTCCAGTCGCTTTCAATGCGGAACGCTGCCGGGCTAAGGGGTTTGTGCTCAACGCGAATGACCATGCCCTCCCAACGCACTTCGGCACCAAAATGCTCCAAAATGCGCAGGGTCATGCCGATGTAAGGCTTTGACCCGACCTTGCCCACCAATTCCAATTCCAGACCTTGGCGCAATGAAGGACCGATCAGCAACAGCGCGGAAATGTACTGGCTGCTAACATCAGCCGGAATGCGCACCCGTCCACCGCGAAGCTCCGCGCCGCGGATGCGCAACGGCGGGTAGCCCTCGCGCCCCAGGTACTCGATGTCAGCACCCAACTCCCGCAGGGCATCCACTAAAATGCGAATGGGGCGCTCCAACATGCGCGCCGAACCGGTCAATGTCCGCGTGCCTTCCTTCCGGGCCAAATAGGCAGTCAGGAAGCGAAAGGTCGTACCAGCCGCTCCGGTGTCCAGCGTCTCCTGGTCAGCTTGAAGCAGGCGTTTGAGCGTCTGGGTATCTTCTGAAGGCGAGAGGTTTTCGAGCGCATCCAAGTCAAGCGAGCCCGCGCTCATAGCTTGAGCAATCAATACGCGGTTAGAGATGCTTTTGGATCCTTCCAAAACCACCTTTCCGGACCAGGGAGCGCCCGTTCTAAGCGCCGCAGCGGTTAATCTCAAAACCATAACATATTTTATTTTATGGATAACATTAATAATGTTATGCAAAGAATCAGTTATCTTGTCAAAAATTTGATTACAGAAACGCCATAAATTTACAAGGCATGTAAATCAGGCAGCGTCTGGGTGGATTCACTTTAGGGTGCATCTAAAAACTCCATAGACAAGGCTTTCCCAATTTTTAACACCGGAGTTTAATCCCGTAAATGAGGATGTTAAAAATTGGGCATAACGCAGGATCTGGGGGTTTTAGAAGCACCCTCAATTCATTCCTGTATTGGGTTGGTAAATCTCCTGGTAGTATTCCAAAGCTTCACCAAGCCAATCGTGCAACTTCTCTACAGGCAAAACAACATCGGGTTTGCAGGCACCAATTGCTGGCAACAAGCTAAAGCGGATTTCGCCAGCCCTGTTTTTCTTGTCCAATCGCATGAGGTCGAGAACTTTTTCTACCGTAACCTCGGCCAGGTCAAACGATGGAAAAACCGCTGCAATGCTTTCAGCCACCGCATCGCGCTCCACGCCTGACATGCCGCAAGCGCGGTAACTGAGCCAGGTTTCCGCTACCATGCCCACCGCGATAGCGTCGCCGTGCAACAAGGGGGCTTCTGACTCTAATTGCAGACTTTCTACGGCATGGCCAATGGTGTGCCCGAAGTTGAGGATTTTGCGCAGCCCCGATTCGTTGGGATCGGCTTCGACCACCGCTTTTTTTATGCCCACGCTGTGAGCGATCAACGCTTCCCAATCGAGGACGTCTTCCAAGTTGCGGCCGGCTAAGTCAGCCCAACTGTTTCGGTCCCGGATCAGCGCGTGTTTAAGCACTTCGGCATAACCGGAGCGCAATTGTTCGTAGGGAAGGGTAGCCAAAAACTCAGGGCAGATGAGCACACCCCGGGGATCGACAAAAAGCCCAATCATGTTTTTCAAGCCATTGAAATCCACGCCCAGTTTTCCTCCGACGGAAGCGTCTACCTGTGCCAACAACGTAGTGGGAACGTTCAGAAAAGAAATTCCGCGCATGTAGGTGGACGCGGCAAATCCACCCATATCGCCGATGACACCGCCGCCCAGATTGACCAGCAAACTGTGGCGGTCAAGCTCCAGACTGGTGAAGGCCTCCCAAAGCCCTTCGCAGGTGGCAATGGTTTTGTACGCTTCTCCCGGGGGAATCTCCAGGCGCTCCGTGCCCGCAGGCCAATTGGCTTCGCTGACCAGCGGCCAACAATCCTGTTCGGTGTTTTCATCCACCAGCACCGCCACCCGGCTCCATTTCCGCGCTTTAAGGTGCTGGTTCAGATGTCCGGTTAACGAGCGGAGGTCGCCGATATGGACGGCGTAGCCCGGTAATTCCAAGTGATGCATAGCCTTGTTTTCACCGCTAAGATACCAGTTCAGGGGGCGCTATAAAACCACCGGGCTTGTTGCTGCTGCCCATTCTCCGGGCTAAAGGGCCTCGGTGCTCCACGCGGCGGGCGGTGCGGCAAACCAAACTTTTACCGTGCGCCAGTTATTGCGGAAGAAAGCCGAAGCGCGGTAAACTTCCAGCGCCTCCGGGCTGTCCCAAACACTCTGGGTAAAAAAACGGGTGGGCTCATCACGGTCCCGGAAGGCCTGCACACTGTGGCATCCGGCGACGCGCCGAATTCCCTCGGCCTCGCCTTCAAAAAAAGCTGCGAAACGGTCGGCGTGTTGCGGCAAAAACTCCAGTTTGACGAGTCGGGTTATCATGAGGGGAATAGCTTTGCGTTCAGAGTATTTGCCCTGTAGCGGATAGAAATTGGGCTAAGCGAACACAATCTGGACCAGATCATCCAGCTTGAGTCCGTGCATTTTGGCGGCATTTCCCTGATTCAGGGCAATTTCCAGGTAGCCGGCTGAGTTAAAAAACGCCAGCCTTTCGCCAAAGGGAACATCGCTGTAGCGCTGGCTGAGTCGGTCAATCTGATCGTTTTTGCGCAGCCGCAAGCCAAAAGAGCGCCCCTTGCCCACGCGCTCCATTAAGGCGCGGTCTACATTCAGGATGACGTTGCCAAAGCGGTCGATGTGAATAACGGTTGCGCGAATGAGGTCAGGGGTATCCAGCGCCCGCAGCGAAGATCGCTCGGCAATGGTCTGCACCTGTACAGCAATTTCCAGAAGATCGGCCCCGGACGCCAAATGGGCGGCGGCGCATACCCCATCGGCGTAAATACCCGAGTCGCCGCGCTCCGCTCCTACGCCTTCGCGGATAGAAAAAATGAACTCCGGGTGATCGTCAAAAAGCAGCGAAAAGAGCCCATCGTCCGGCCCCACGAAATACTGGCTGCGGTGAAAAACCACCAAACAGCGCTCGCGGCGCTGCGCCTGAGAGTACACGCCAATCCAGTGGATGGTATCAGCCGCAAAATGGGGAAAAGTCTGCCGCAGCACATACGCGGCTTGCTGGCTGTTCCAGGACGGCACTTCATGGGTAACGTCAATTAACACAGCTTCCGGGCAGCGGCGCAGCATGCGCCCCTTTACCGTGGCCAGGTAGGGGTCGGCCGCACCGAGATCAGAAGTGAGCGTAATCACGGCCATGAGCTGTTCGTCAGAACCGGGGCAGCAGAATGTGCATAAATGAGCCTGGATTGGGCAAAAGATGGAAGGAAATACTCCCGTTGCCGCGCTAAATTTATGCCTGTAGACGACCATTGCCAAATCAGGTTTTCCATAGTACCCTTCTATTCTACCCTTCTATTCTGTAAATCTTGAGCGAACTGACCATTGAACTCGACGGCATTAGACCCATTGATTTTTACGGCCCGAACAACACCAAACTGGCCATCATCAAAAAACGGTTCAGCCAGTTAAACATCGCCGCGCGCGGCAATAAACTGAAAGTCAGCGGCAACGAAGCAGACCTTCGGGATTTTGAAGACCGCGTCACCGTGGTTGTTGAGCATCTGGAGCGCTACGGCCAAATCAGCGAGCCACAACTGGACCGCATCATGCTGGGGGCCGAAGCACCGGAAACCCCGGGCACCGGTCCTGCGGAAAACCGCGAAGACGTCATTGTTCACGGCCCCAGCGGCAACCTGGTAAAGGCCCGCACCGTCAACCAGCGCCGCATGGTAGAGCTGTCCGAACAAAACGACATCCTGTTCGCAATTGGTCCGGCGGGCACCGGCAAAACCTACACAGCCGTTGCGCTCGCCGTTCGCGCCCTCAAAAACAAAGAGGTCAAGCGCATCGTGCTCACCCGACCTGCCGTGGAGGCCGGCGAGAGCCTGGGCTTCCTCCCGGGCGACCTGAAAGAAAAAATCGACCCTTACCTGCGTCCGCTTTACGACGCCTTGGACGACATGCTGCCCGCTTCTAAGCTGAGTTATTACATGGCCAACCGGGTCATTGAAATCGCCCCGCTCGCCTTCATGCGCGGCCGGACGCTGGATAAAGCCTTCATCATTCTGGACGAAGCTCAAAACGCCACCAATTCGCAACTCAAAATGTTTTTGACGCGAATCGGCCCTTCGGCAAAAGCCATCATTACCGGCGACCTGACGCAAATAGACCTTCCCGGCAACCAGCATTCCGGTCTCTACCCGTCCGTGCAATTGCTGAAAGACATTGACGGCATTGCCACGGTCTTTTTGGCTGACGAGGACGTGGTTCGCCACCGCTTGGTTAAAGAAATTATTAAAGCCTACGAAGGGGCATCCCCTACCCAGAACCTCATGCAGCAACTCGGTGAATCGTCTAAGGTGAAGAAAGCGCCGTGACCATTCGCCAAACTGATTTTTTGCTCCCCGGTCAGACTGCATTTTACCGGGGAAAGGTGCGCGATGTCTACACGATAGACGATCAATACCTCGTCATGGTGGCTTCGGACCGCATCTCCGCCTTTGATGTGGTGTTGCCACGCGCCATTCCCTACAAGGGCCAGGTGCTCAACCAGATTGCCGCTTATTTCTTGCAGGCTACCAAACCGCTGGTGCCCAACTGGGTGCTCAGCCATCCCAATCCCAGGGTTACCATCGGATTAAGAGCCGATGCGTTGCGGGTAGAAATGGTCATACGCGCCTACCTCACCGGCCATGCCTGGCGGGAGTATCAGGCTGGCAAGCGGATGCTCTGTGGCGTGCCCTTGCCGGAGGGGCTCAACGAACATGACCCCTTCCCCCGCCCTATTGTTACACCGGCCACCAAAGCCGAGGAGGGCCACGATGAAGACATTTCGCGGCAGCAAATTCTGGAGCGGGGAATCGTTGCGCCAGCGGTTTATGCGCAAATGGAAGCCTATACGCATGCACTTTTTGCAGAAGGGACGCGCATGGCGCGCGAGCGTGGACTGCTGCTGGTGGACACTAAGTACGAATTTGGGCTGGCAGCTGATGGTTCGGTGGTGCTGATTGATGAAATCCACACACCGGATTCGTCGCGCTATTTCTACCGCGAAGGCTACGAAGAACGCCAGCAGCGCGGCGAGCCGCAAAAACAATTGAGCAAGGAATTTGTGCGCGAGTGGTTGACGGCTGGTGGCTTTCAGGGCAAAGCCGGGCAGCAGATACCCGAAATGACCGATGCCTTTGTGGAATCAGTTACACAGCGCTACGTGGAATTGTATGAGCGCATCACCGGCCAGCGCTTTCAACCTGCTGCAGACAATGCCGATCCCTTGGCGGCGATGGAAGCGGATATTGTACAGGCATTGAGCCTGCTTCGCGCGCTGGGGTACCCCTAAAAACGGAAGCGTCCGGACCACCTGGTGATCCGAACGACTTCCTACTCCTGGTTGCCATCAGCGGTGTCCTCCCGCCATACGTATCTATATATAAAAAAGGACCGCAAAGCGCGGCGTTTCTTCCTGTTCCCAATTATACCCGGGAGGGATATTAACGACCGCCGTGTCAACCGTTGTATGCCAGCAAAGTAGCGCAGGAGTGCATGCATTTCATTATCGCAACGCGCAGAAAGTGACGCCATTAAAAGCACAGTTGATAGGTACAAAAGCGACAATCTGATTCATGAATGGCTAAAGAACAGGCATGTTTCAGCGCCAGGGTATCTACCTACGACAACAGCCAGTTCGGCTGTGACCGGAACTGGCTGTTGAGCGCAAAAAGAGTTAATTCGCTATTGCTTAAAGACCGGTTGTGGAGCAAAACCCTGCAGTTGGAAATAATACACTCCAGCAGGCAGGCTTTCCAAAGGCAAGGCGCGAACCTGCATTCCTGAATCGCCCTCAAATTGCCCCGACAACAGGGGCTTCCCATCGATACTGCTAAGCACCCAAGGCAGCGGCAGCGAGAGGCGGTTGACGTAACGCACGTTCACTTCGCTTTGCACCGGATTGGGCCAAAGTTGGATTTCCTGGTTTTCAGGGATGGGCACCCGCACGTGAACAGGGCCGTGCTCGGTGAACGACTCATCCGTGTCAACGGCGCGAAGGCGGTAGTACACAGAGCCGGCTTGGGCGTGTGGATCCATGAAGTGATAGCGGCGTTCTGAAACAGAATTTCCGGCAGCAGTAACGCGGCCAACAACCTGCCAAGAAACACCACTCGCATCTGCGCGAAGCACGTCAAAGTAGTCGGTCTGGATTTCTGTGGCGGTTGACCACTGCACGTGTACCGCATTATGTTCCCAAACCGCTGCAAAACGAAGCAGTTCAATGGGCAGAACCGTTCCATCACCACCGCTCATCCGGTTGGACCAGGAACTGATGTTGGAAGTCCCGGCGCTGAAGATGCCGTTGTCATATAAGGTGATGATGTCCAGAATGCTGTCCGTATAGTTGCAGGCGGTCCCTGCGGTCAATACTGTAGCTTCGTAACAGAACGTATAACTGTTGCACGAATAACCCGGCGAGCCGTTGTTGGCATCCGCAGTTTTTGGAAGTGCGTTCGCATTGGCAACAAAGGTCCAGGTGGCGCTATCCGCAGATGCCGCAGCGGTGTACGAAGCCGTTTCCACCTGATTGATGAACACATCAAACGAAGCTCCTCCATCGCCGTAGTTGTCTACGTATTTGATGCTGTAATTGCCGGGGTTTACGCACCAGTAGCCTTCAGAGATGGTGGTGTTGTTAGGGTAGCCCCCTGAGGGGGTAATGCCTAAGCCACCTTCGCCGCAGTCCACGTTTGCGGTATTTCCCCCGACAAAAATGGCCGAAGGCGACCCGCAGGGCTGGCCTTGCGGCACCAACTCCCAATAGAGTTCGCTGCCCCAATTGTCCGTAGTAATGTCAATGGCTACATCAATCTGGCCCCCGGAGCATCGGTTTACGCCACCGCTGAAATTCCAGAAGATTTGTTGTCCTACCAGAGAGTCCACATTCCAGGATCCTAGTCCGTAAAAACCGGAACCTGGGCCGTCCGGGCTGAAATTGCTGATGGAGCCCAGGCATTCGCTGACGTCCAGGCGCACACTGTTCAGCCCTTGAAAGTTGGTTCCGTTAATCAAGACTTCATGGCAAATGGTATGCTGCTGCCCCTGCCCAACGGTAGGCGGAGGATCCGCGCCATTCCACTGGGTAACAATCCCATCGCCGTTGTCATCAGAAGGGCTGCAGGCAGGACCGGGAGCGATGTTGTTTTGGTAACAGTCCAGGTAGAGATCAAAGGCATCAATGCCATCGTTTCGGGCGTCGATGACTACGAAATACGTGCCGGCAGAGCCGAGCGGGCTGATCTCAAAATCGTGGAACTCCGTGCCACGGGCAAAAGTGCCGCTGCTTATGTCGAAGGTGGCCTCGTCGGTACACGACGGTGCGTTGCAGCTTCCGGACATCAGGATCACTTCAACGGTGCCGTCGTTGGCATCGCTGACATTGCGGAGCGTTACCCGAAGTCGGTCGGCATCTCCATCTGACGTGGTGAAGGCATAGTAGGCGTCCTGGCCAGGATAGCTGCCCGAGCCGCAGGTTCGGCTGGATTGATCGTTGCCCAGGCCAACAGTGGTTTGATTTAAGAATGCCTCGCCGCACAACGTGCCGGCAAAAGGATTGTTGCAGTCTTCTCCAGGGTCCGAGCCGGGGGGGGGTGGTGTGATGGTGATGTTGCCGGCTCCAGTGGTGTTGTTAAATCCTGATACCCGAAGGTAATAGGTACTTCCCGCTACCACCGGGTAGTCTAAATAACTCTGCGTTGTGCCGCTGCAAGGACCAGCCGTTGCATCGTCGTTGCAGGCCAACTCACTGCCTGAACAGCTGTCCCAGAGCGAAAGGTGGGTATCCCACGAAGCGCCGCAAGTAGCGAACGACGTCATTCCCCCGTCAGTAGGTGAGTAGGCGTACCATATATCTCTATTGGCCGTGGCGCAGGAGACCACGCTTGACCCGCAGGCATTAGTGGTAGTAAATGCTGTCACTCCGGAGGAAATGGCTGTTGCCCTTTCACAAAAATCATTGCTCAGTCTTCGCCGGGAAACCGTCAGAGACATAGGAACGGATGTATTCACACAGCCCTTTAAACTGACCACCAGGTAATAGTCCCCTGCAGCAGGAGGCGTCCAGGATAGGCTGCTTTCGCCGTTGGGGACGCCACAACCGTCATTTACGTAGCCCCGGTTTGGAAACCCGGTCGTGGTGCGGTAGATGTTAATCTCCGTATCCGCTCCGGCTACCCCCCCACAAACCGAAAAAGTGTAGGTGTTGCTTGCTACGGCTGTAAACCGCAGCGCATCACCTGTGGTATAGGCGTCGAAGGTTTTTTGCCAGGTACAGGAGGAGTCTATTCGGGATGTTATGGTGTACAACCCGCTGCCGTTCCAGACAGAGTAGATGTCAGCGCATTGGCCAACTCCATACTTAGCTGCCGGCAGAACAAGCAAGACAACCAGCAGAAATCGGTAAAATCGGAGAGAGGAAAGCATAGGGTCAAAAGCGATTGGGTCTCCTTATGCAGAATTACCGGGGTGATTTTCCGGTAAGGAATGGCTGACAACGAAAGCCACCGGAATGGGGGAAACCGTGAGAAATTGCCATGGTAAAGATTCTTGGGGCAATATGGTCTCCTTAGTGGATAAACACAGAACTTGAGGCTGGCCAATGTGACGTTTAAAACATTAAAAAAATAACTAATTCTATGGTTACATTCAGTGACCCTCGTCATGGGCAGAAAAAGCACAGAATTGCAAGCATTTGATAATCAGTGAATTAGCGTTTATTACAAAGAATAAACTATGCTTAAACCAAAAAAAGAGGGACCGTCCGGAATACGGACAGTCCCTCTTTGTGACCAGGTTTAGGGCAAATTTGCCCTAAAGGGTTATTGGGCTTTGTATAGGCGCAAAGTGGCCGTTCCTGTTGCTGACCGCAAAGTAACCAGGTAGTTTCCGGTAACATAAGTGCTTAAATCCAGCGTAAGCTGCTGCCTTCCGGTGTTGGATTGCTGCTCACGGGATTCCAAAACCCGGCCAAGAAGATCACTGATTTCAACCGTGAATGCTTGTTGCTCTGTCATCTCCAAGTCAATCACGGCAAAGTCCGTGGCTGGGTTTGGGTAGAGGTTGAAATACGTCAGCCCGCCAAAGTTCTCCAAGCCGTTTGGCCCTTGAGTTATGGTAACCGTGTATTCCCGCTCCTCTCCGCTAATGGGGGCAGAGACCGTGTACACTAACGGGCTGCTAAAGTCCTGACTGGCAGCACTGGCGGGGCTAACCAGTTGACCGGTAATCTCAACCGTAGGTACGAGGCTGGTCAGGTCCGTACCAAAAGGTACCACGGCGGCGATAGTATTGTTTACCTGATCTATGGTGGCGTTAACCGATGGAATCAAAGCATCAAAACGGAAACTCACGATGGCATTCGGGTAGTTGGTGCTGAAACCGGCGATGTCGGCGCGGTTGCGGGGAACCAATTTGTAGTTGCTGAAGCTGAAGTATAAAAGCCCCTGAACAAATGGCAACACCTGACCCACTGCGATGCTGTCGCTGGAGAACTCAAAAGGAATGTCGCTGGAAAGGTCGTCAGCGCGCAAGCCTGAGCTGGCAGTTGCCGAGGTCGTGTTGAACTTCCACTCGCCAAACGGACCACCTGGGGCGTCGGCATTCAGACTGGTGACTGTCGCGTTGTCAAAGCGAAGCAGCATGGCTTCATAGGGTTCGGTCTTCAGAAAGATGTTGGCGCCAAGGGTATCCGGGAGCAAGGTGCTGATGGGTGTGGGAAGCGGGTTGCCCGAAGACAGAAACACATACGTTACGTTTTGAAGGTAGGTAACCCCAAATTCTTCTACCACCGTACCGGAGGTGACGCGGATGCGGTCACCGCGGTACAGGCCATCGATACCTGGGGACGAGCGAACGAAAATTCCGCTCCAGGGCTGCGTACCGTCCTGGATAGCCAAAAGACCTAAATCGTAGGTCTGCAAGCCCGAGGTCACTACCCCTTCTACATCCAGCACGGGAAGTGTTTGACCGGCCCATGGCGAACCAAAACCAACTTCATTCTTCTGAATGCGCGCAATGCTGTTGATGCCGTCGTCGTACACAATATAATTGGATCCGGTTGCCTCGTCATCCGGGCTAAAGGTGATGTTACCCCCATTATCGACAGCGCGAAAGTAATATTTGACAACAGTAGAATCCACACCAGGTCCGGGAACAGTTGCCGTCCAGGTATCTGCTCCGCTGTTGGTCATGGGAACCATCGTAAACGTCAGTGTGGCCAAACCATAAGCGTAATAAAGTTCGGCTACGCTAATGGTGCCGTCGGCATCAGCAATGTTTGCGTTTATGGTTACCGTTTCGGTTGAAGTAGGAACCACCGGGGTGCGCGTAACTCCGCTCACGATGGGCGGCGAGCTCGTAGCTGGGCCAACATCCGTTAAGTCGTGGGGAGCAATGAAGTATTCGCCAAAACTTTCGGTAATGGAACCGCGCAAAAAGGCCAAACTGGCGCCAACCACCGGAGGAGCATAAGTCAACGGCGTATTAGAAACACCGGAGGTTCCACTGATCCACTCAGGGCAATGCGTGTCAAGCACGTCGTTGCGAAAATGGCCACTGGCATCGCGGGTGGCCAGGAAATTGCCCAATCCGTCAGTAATGTCCCACTGGAAACGTCCGCTAGAACCCGGCACCACATTGGTCACAAAGATATCCTGGATCTCTACGTATGTGCCTTCGTATTGCTCGCCGTCCACCTTGTTTTGCACTGTCCCGTTCATCAACTCATCAATGGTGACGACAGTCGGGGCTGGCTTGGTGCCAAGGGCCTCAATGGAAGAAGGAATGGGCAGAATTTGAATTTGGGTATTAGCGCTAAAGTCGCTGATGATGCCGGTAAAACGCACGGTGTTGCCCACCTGGAAGTTGTCAATAAACAACGCGTTATCGCTGAGCGTTTCCAGACCTCCGGAAAACCCGATGGCGGTAGGGTCAATCAGGACTTCTACGCCTGCAAAAGGTGCACCCGGATTGGCTTGCACCCATGTGCCTTTGCGATTGGTGCTCAATCCGTAATCACAGGGATCAAAAGAGACCACGCCTTCGATCTGAACGGTATCGCCGTGCAGGTAGCTCAAGTCGCTGCCGGAGGCCAGGTCAACCGGGTCAATAAATTGAATATCGTAGATGTCAATGAGTGGGTACTGAGCGTGAGCCACCAAGCTAAACAGCACGGCCACAGTTAAAAAGGAGAGCTTCTTCATGGGATTGCGGAACTGGGATCGGGTTAGGAAGAGTGCTTGAATTTTCTGCAAAGGTAGCCCTTAAGCCCCTATCGAAGATTAACCTAATGTTAAGTCAGTCTTAAAACGGTAAAATTTCGGGCGAAAAAAGATCCACTCACCGAGCAACTTTTACCCTTAACGCAACACCGCAAACTTGCCCTGGCGAACTTTGCCAGTTTGCAAGTCCTTGACTGTGAACAGGTAAAGGCCTTGCGTGATGGTTTGCTGGCTTTCAGACAACACATCCCAGGCATGCTCGCCCCCGGAAAACACCCGTTTGTCGGCTTCGCCGGCAAAATTGTCAAACCAGGCAATGTCGCTGCCGTTGTAAGTAACGGCGTCGTGGTCCAGGCTTGCCACCAAATCGCCGCCCAGCGTGTAAATGCGGATTTCCGCTTCTTGGGGCAGGTTGTAGAAAATAATCTTGCGGGTGCGTGCCGTGGTACCGTCCCAGGCAGCGCCGAGACTGTACGGGTTAGGGTACACTCCCGGATCCAACTCGCTCTGCTCCAATTCCAAAGCCCCTACCCCCGGAAACACGCGAAAAGCGTTTTCCACAAAAGAAGACTCCAGGGATTCAATGCGAAGTTCTTCATCGCCTTCGTCAAAGCTGGTGACGATGACCAGGTATTGCCATCCGTTCAACACCCCTTCGAACGAATACTGGTAGTGGTAGAGCACCGAGTCTCCTTCGAACTGAATGGGCTCGGTCAGGCGAATAGCATCCAGCCCATTGTTGAACCCGACGGCATTACCGGGTTTGTCCCACTGTGCTGCAAGATTGGCTTCGGCCAATAAGTTCAAGCCTAAGTCATCCCCGGGTTGGCTGCGATAGACGCGGTAGCCCTCAAAATCCAATTTTTGCGAAATAGGGTCAATGGAGCTTTCGGCGGCGTCATCCCAAAAGATGTCGATTCGGTTGCCGGTGGGAATGATTTTGACTTTGGGCGTAGTGGGAGGTTCCGGCAAAATGTAACGATCCAATTCCCCGTCATTGTCCAGGTCTTCGCCGTCATCGAGGACACCGTTTCCGTTTAAGTCTTCGCCGTTGTAGGTGCGTTTTGCCCAACCCAAGTGGTCCACGAGCTCCTCGCGAGCCTCTCGCGTATCACGTGCCAGCCCAACGCTGCCAGGAGGCGAATTTTGTTTAGCGGCCACGAGCGCAAACACCACATTGAACGTCTCACCGGGTTCTACCGATTCCAAGGGCCCGGCCGAAATGAGGTTGGTCAAACCGCCCGTGGTGCCTGGGTTGGCCAGGAATCCCGGAAGGTCCGGGTCAGCGAAGTTCAGACCGCGCCTGAGCTTCTCATAAGCCTGAACGTCGTCGGCTGGTGCATTGTAGGGGGGGGCACCGGTAGAATTAAAAATCCAAAAATTGCTGTGCACTTTGGGCTCCGGATAGCCCGCGGCGATTACTCCCGCTGCATTGCTTGGATGAATGAACAAGTCGCGCCATTCGATGCCCAAAAACTGCACGGCGCCGTAAGAATCCGTGAATCCCGGATCGCCGTCGTTGTCGAAAGCGTAATTGGCCAGGCAGGAGTCCTGGTACCCGTAGCCCCCCTGGCTAAAAAACGCGGAGCCAAAATCAGTGGCCACGTTGACGTTGCGAACCACCAGGTCTTGCCACATGCCCAGGTACACCGAATCCCAGGTTTTGAGGCTTTCGTTGGTAATTTCATAATTGAGCAACACGAAAAAATCTGCGAAGGAATAATTCCATGCATAGGTTTCCATATGCACTTGGGCACCTAAGGGTTGCAGATGGTCAGAGATCAGAATGGAGGTTCCGGGAATAACAATGTTTTTGTCCGAAAAATCGATGACCATGTCCTGATGGCTCACCCCGTCAAAGGCAAAGAACTCGGAATTGGTGAGCGTGGAGCGCTGGAGAATGCTGGCTCCTACTTCGGCACTGAATTCAAATCCGGCAGCTCCGGTGCTGTAGCCAGAAGAGGCGTCCTGGGCCACCGTGCTAACTTGCGTCTGGCCCTCAACACGGGCGCCAATCCACAAACCGCTTTCAAACAAATGCTCAATACCCGAATTGATTGGATACTCCATAGAAGGCGCACCAGATGGATCGTTGCGCACGTTGGGCCGGCCCAGCGTTCCGACGGTGGTCAGGTTGACCCCGAGGTTGCCCACTTCTATGGTGCGTTGCTCAAAAGAGGCTTGACCAGATAGCCGTGCAGGAAGCAGCAACAGGATAGGGATTATGAGCACTAACCATTCGAGCTTGCGCACAAACACCAATGATGCACAACGAGCGGCATTGTTCCCTGGAAAGCAAAAAACCGACATTGGCGCAAAGGTAGCCAGCCGCCTGGCAATTTTCCTGAACAGAAGACCTGACCCTTGGTAAATTCCTTTCCTTTGCAGCAAAAATCACGCTTATGCTCCTCGCGATTGTCCTCTTAGCCCTCGGGGTTGCCGCGCTTTTAGCGGGTGCCGAGTTTTTTGTGGGCGGAGCAGCCGCGATTGCACGACGCTACAGAGTTTCAGAACTCGTCATTGGATTGACCATCGTTAGTATGGGCACTTCTGCCCCGGAATTGATCGTTAACACATTTGCTGCTTTCCAGGGCAGCACCGGGCTGGCCTTTGGCAACATCATTGGCAGCAACAATTTCAACCTGTTACTCATTTTAGGCATCAGCGGTCTGATCACCCCGCTGGTGGTGCAAAAACCCACGGTCTGGAAAGAGATTCCGTTCTCCGGGGCTGCGGCTTTGCTATTGGCTCTATTGTTGGTTGATTTTGGCCATGACCCGGTGCTTACCCGCATTGACGGCCTGCTCCTTCTTCTCGGATTCGGTCTTTTTCTGGTTTACGCATGGCGGAGCATGAAGCAGGACAATGCCGCCGAATTGCCCGTAGCGAGCCCTTTAGAGCCAGAACCTGCTTCTAACCGTTGGATGGACGTGGCCATGGGTGTGATTCCCAAAAAACTTCAAGAGCCTTTTTTGCTGATTAGCGGGTTGGCGTTGCTGGTGGTTGGAGGACGGATGGTGGTAGATCAGGCCATCGTGATCGCCGCCAATCTGGGCATGTCTGAGCGCATCATCGGGTTGACCATTGTGGCCATGGGCACTTCGCTGCCCGAATTGGCTACTTCGGTGGTAGCCGCTATCCGGGGCAAGGCCGACATCGCTGTGGGCAACGTCATCGGCTCAAATATCTTTAACATTCTTTTCGTGCTTGGGCTAACCGGGGTGATTATCCCATTGCCCTACGACCGGAGTTTTGACCGGGAAATGCTCCTGCTGGGCATGGGTACGGTGGCGGTGTTCCTCATGATGTTCACCGGCAAACGGCATCGGCTGGACCGCTGGGAAGCAGCCTTGCTAATTCTAGGCTACGGTTTGTGGACAGGCCTGGTAACCTTTCAAGCCTGAGCTAGCGGCGCTCCTAAATCAGCTCTTGGTCTTGCGCTTGCGCTCGTTCTCTTTCAGGAAAACCTTGCGCAGGCGAATGCTTTCCGGGGTCACCTCAACGTATTCGTCGGCCTGAATGTATTCCAGGGCCTCTTCCAGACTGAAACGAACCGGGGGGGAAATCCGCATCTTCTCATCGGTCCCCGAAGCGCGCATGTTCGTGAGCTTTTTGGTCTTGGTCACGTTGACCACCAGATCGTCTGCCCGGTTGTTTTGGCCAATCACCTGGCCTTCGTAAACATCTTCGTTGGAGCCTATAAAGAAAAAGCCGCGGTCTTGCAGGTTGTGCAAGCTGAATGGAATGCTTTTGCCCGTTTCAAGCGCAATCAGCGAACCGTTCTGGCGCTCGGGAATGTTGCCTTTGAACGGCTGAAACTCGATGAATCGGTGCGACATCACGGCTTCACCTGCAGTGGCCGTCATCAGGTAACTCCGCAGGCCAATAATGCCCCGCGACGGAATCTGAAACTTCAAAATAGCGCGCTCGCCTTTGAGTTCCATCGAGAGCATTTCGCCTTTGCGCTGGGTCACCGCGTTGATGGCCGTTCCCGAAACATTCTCCGGAAGGTCAATGGTCAACTCTTCGACCGGCTCGTGCTTTTTGCCGTCTACTTCTTTGATGATAACCTGGGGCTGCCCTATCTGAACCTCGTAGCCTTCGCGGCGCATAGTTTCAATCAGAATGGACAAGTGCAAGACCCCGCGGCCAAACACCTGCCAGGCGTCTGCTGATCCGGTATCTTCCATCTTCAGAGCCAAGTTGCGCTCCAGCTCCTTTTCCAGACGGTCTTTGATATGCCGGGAGGTAACAAATTTGCCTTCGCGGCCAAAGAACGGGGAATCGTTAATCGTGAAGCGCATGCTCATCGTGGGCTCGTCGATTTTGATCTGGCGCTTAGCCACCGGGTTCTCCGGATCGGCTACGGTGTCGCCAATTTCAAAGTCTTCCAGACCGATGAGCGCGCAAATCTCGCCGGCTTCCACTGTTTCTCTTTTTTCGCGGCCAAACCCTTCAAAGACATAAATCTCTTTGAGTCGGTTGCGGGCAATGCTGCCATCGCGGTGCACGAGGGCCACCGATTGGCCGGCTTTAAGACTGCCGCTGGCCACGCGACCGATAGCAATTCGACCTAAGAAATTGGAAAAGTCAAGCGAGGTTATCAGCAACTGAAGCATCCCTTCCTCGACTTTCGGGGCGGGAATGAACTCCAGAATCGTGTCCATAAGGTAAGTAATGTTGTCCGTGGGCTTGCGGGGGTCCGGGCCCATCCAGCCTTGTTTGGCCGAACCATACACCACCGGGAAATTTAGCTGGTCCTCGCTGGCATCCAGGTTGAACATCAGTTCAAACACCGCTTCAAGGCTTTCCTCAGGCGTGCAGTTCTCTTTATCCACTTTGTTGATGACCACGATGGGCTTTAGCCCCAGCTCCACGGCCTTCTGAAGCACGAAGCGGGTCTGCGGCATGGGTCCTTCAAAGGCATCCACCAACAAGAGCACGCCATCGGCCATGTTCAATACACGCTCCACTTCGCCGCCAAAGTCGGCGTGACCCGGAGTATCGATAATGTTGATTTTGTGGCCCTTGTAACGAACCGAAACGTTCTTGGCCAAAATAGTGATGCCGCGTTCGCGCTCCAGATCGTTGCTGTCCATAATCAGTTCGCCGGGCGTTTCGTGTTCGCCAAACAGCAAACCAGCATGAAGCATGCGGTCTACCAGGGTGGTTTTACCGTGGTCAACGTGAGCGATGATAGCGATGTTGCGGAGCATGAGCAGGGGCATTTTCGGGCGAAGGGTCTGGGTGCTTAAGGCAGCGCTGACCCTCCAGCCAAGACTTTCGTGAATTGGACGCGCGAAAATACAACTAAATCGCCACCTTTTTGCCTCCCGGCGGCTCATGGCGGCCCTCTCAAAGCGGGCTTCCGCCCCTAGTTTGCCGCTAAACCGCTGACCAGCAGCACTTAGCCCTTAAGAATTGACCTTCTTGACCGCGCAGGTGTTGAAGCCCAGCAACGAGTAAAGCGGACAAACGCTTACCACGCTGGTGAGCAGGAAAATGGCGGCTACGGCTAAAAGCACGTAGGCTAGCGTGCCAGTGAGGGTACCGGTCAGGAACAACGCCACCACGACAGCAGCAATGGCTGTGCGGACGATTCGGTCAAGCATTCCCATATTAGCTTTCATGGCAGTAGATCATTTAAGTTTTGGGGGCAGCGCAGAAAATTGAGCGGTGCAACGATGATGAGGTGAAAGTAAGCTGGGTTTCTAGCCGTTCTGGTGACCTAAATCACCTCCCGGTATGCGATTTTTGTGGCAAAACAGGCTTTCAGCCCTTAAACGCACGTTTTTAAAATGGAATTGCTCGCCTTCTCCCCCTTTTACACGGCCCTTTTTATTGTTCTTACCGTGGGCTTTGTGGTGCAAGTTTGGCGTGCGCTGCACGGATCACCCGCCCTGTTGGGGGGGCTCATGCTCTGGATGCTGGCCAGCGCCGCCATTGCGGGCAGCGGCTTTTTCCTGAACGCAGCCGTTATGCCGCCGCGGTTCCTGCTCCTGGTTCTGCCCCCCTTCGCCCTGATCTTAGCCGTGTTGGCAACTTCCCGATCAAGGGCCTGGGTGGCCCGAGCCAATGTGGCGCAACTGACCCGCCTGCACAGTGTCCGAATCGCCGTGGAAATTCTCTTCTACCTGCTCTTTTTGGACGGCTTCATGCCAAAAATCATGACGTTTGAAGGCCGCAACCTGGATATAGTAATTGGAATCAGCGCAGTAGCGGTGTATTGGTTTGGGTACCGCCAAAACCTTTTACCCCGCTGGACGCTCCAGGCCTGGAACATTTTGGGCATCGCGGTTCTGGCGGTCACGGTGTTTCACGGCATATTTTCCGCACCCTTCCCCTTTCAACGCTTTGGTTTTGAACAACCCAATGTGGCGCTGCTGCACGCGCCGTTTTGCTGGGTGCCGGGCGTCATCGTCCCTATGGTTATCTTCAACCACCTGGCGGCGCTGCTTCAACTCCGAACCGGAGCGGAAAACCCGCAGTAAATCGCCTTTCCATGCCCATTGCCTTTACCCTTAAGCTCAGGCCAGAAATCGCCGGTCAAGAGCACCTGCTGCGCGAAGCCGTAGCTCACGAAATGGACCTGGCACCCTCCGCCATCGCTGCCATTCGCGTTTTGCGCCGTTCCGTTGACGCCCGCAAGCGGCCTGTCTGGATCAACTTGGAGTTGTCCATTTACATCAACGAAACGCCACCAGAAGAACAAATCGCCCCTCTCCCCGACTACCCGGATGTGCGCGACGCGGCGGAAGTGTTGGTCATCGGGGCAGGGCCGGCGGGGCTGTTCGCGGCGCTGACGCTGCTAGAGGCGGGCCTGAGGCCCGTTGTGCTGGAGCGCGGTAAAGACGTCCGCGAGCGCCGCCGCGACCTGGCGCTGCTCAACCGCGAGCACCTGGTTCACCCGGATTCCAACTACTGTTTCGGCGAGGGGGGCGCCGGCACTTATTCTGACGGCAAACTTTACACGCGCTCCAAGAAACGCGGCGATGTGCAGCGGGTATTGGAGCTGCTCGTGGCCTTTGGCGCTTCGCCCGACATATTGGTTAACGCCCATCCCCACATCGGCACCAACAAGCTGCCAGAGATCATCACGAACATAAGAAATCTTATTATTGAGCGCGGCGGCTCGGTGCATTTCAACACCCGCGTTGAAGAATTGCTGTTTCACAACGGGGGAATGGCCGGCGTTCGCTGCGCAAACGGCGAGCAATACCAAGCCCGGCAGCTGCTTTTGGCCACGGGCCATTCCGCCCGCGATGTCTTTACCATGCTCCAGCGACAAGGCATCGAGCTGGAGGCCAAACCCTTTGCCTTAGGCGTGCGCGTGGAACATCCCCAAACGGCCATCGACTGCATTCAGTACCACATGCCCTCCGACGCAGAACGCGGTCCCTGGCTAGACGCAGCTTCTTACACGCTCTCGCGCCAGGTCCGCGAGCGCGGGGTGTACAGTTTTTGCATGTGTCCCGGCGGCATCATTGCGCCCTGCGCTACGGCACCTGGCGAAGTGGTCACCAACGGCTGGAGCCCTTCCAAGCGCGACCAGCCCTGGGCCAATTCCGGCATCGTGGTGGAGGTTCAACCTAGCGACTGGCGAGCGTTTGCTCAATACGGCCCGCTGGCGGCGATGCATTTTCAGGCCTCTATTGAACAAGCCTGCTGGCGTGCCGGAGGCGAAACGCAGCGCGTGCCGGCACAGCGTCTTCCCGATTTCATCGAAGGCCGTTCCTCGGCAAATCTCGGCCCGAGCTCTTACGTACCCGGCACCACGCCCAGCGAGGTGCACCGGCTCCTGCCCAGCTTCATCAGCACACGGCTCCGCGAAGGCTTTCGCTATTTTGGCCAGGTCATGCGGGGCTTCATCGTGGAAGATGCCCTGGTACACGCCCCGGAAAGCCGAACCTCTTCGCCCGTGCGCATACCCCGCGATACCAACACCCGCCAGCACCCGGGAGTAGCCGGTTTGTACCCTGTCGGAGAAGGTGCCGGTTATGCCGGAGGAATTGTCAGCGCGGCCATGGACGGAATGGCCAGTGCCCGCGAGATTGCTGCGCTTTACGGCTCACTCAGCACATCGCTGCCCAATAACCCAAAGGCAAATTGAGCGCCTAAAATGGCCTTGCGGTTCTCTACCAACAACGAAATTTGATCCACACGGGCGCTGATAAAGGCCATCTCACGGGCGTTGATGAGAAAGAGCGAGCTTTCTCCGCCGTTGAACAGCGCGCGCTCACCGGCCAGCAAACTGCCCAAATCGCGAACAGTACGCGTGTAGAAGTCCGACATGGATTGCGTGGCATCTACGGTGTTGAGTTGCATGAGCGCTTTAGCGCTGAGTTCTGCGGTTTTTCCAGAGAGGCGGTAATTAGCTTCTTCTATTTTGAGGTTGGCCAGCGCCACTTCGCCCCGCGCCTGGCGCATGAAGAGCGGGACACTGACATTCAACCCCCATTTATAATTGTCTACGGTGTAATCCTGCAGCAATTCTGGACCGGTAGGTGTGTTCAGCGCAAAATACTCCAGATCCACGCTGGGCTTGAATTGCTCCTGCATCAGACGACGGTTCAGGTAGAGCTGGCTGATTTTGACCTGATCCAATTGCAGGGCCGGATGGTTCAAGGGCAATTGATCCAGCAGGGCAAGGAGTTGAGCATCGGCGGCCTGCGCGGGAACCTGATCAATACCATAGGGTATGGTATTGGGGGCAAGTTCCAAAGGCAGTTCCCCCGAATCCCAAAGGTAAACGCTCAGCCAGGCTGAGGCATTGGCGAAGTCCAGTTCGGCCTGCCGGCGACTGATCTGCCGGCTTTGTACCTGGATGGCAGCTTCCAAGGTATCAATCGAGGGGCGATCGCCAAATTCTGCTGCCAGCCGGACCGCGTCCAGGCGCTGCCGTGCCAGCGCAACCGCCGTATCGTACACGGCAAGCGCATGGTAGGATTTGAACCAAGACCAATAGGCACTCCCGGCGCCGTATAAAAGATCGTTGAGAAGCAATTGGCGCTCGGCCGCCGTGCCCTGTTCGTAGAGCTGAGCCTGGCGAAGCGCCGCGCGTCGCTCGTCCAAAAACAGCCCGCGACCCAGCGGTACTGAAATACCCGCGTAGTAAAGCCCGCGTCCGGTAACAGTGTTTTCCGGGTTCAGGTACTGGCCTTCGTTCTGTTCGTACGCCGCCGACAACTCCGCCCCAAACCAGGTAGGAATTTTTAACCCTCCATTGCTCTGCCGGTAATACAAGGTGCCGTTGTCGTACTTGCTGGCCAAATTCAATAACGCCTGCGGGTCAAAACCCCCTCGGGCTTTTCGAACGGCTGCCTGGCCCATGGCCGGTTGGAGTTCCGCCTGCAGCGCAAGCGGATGGTGCTGCAGCACTTGCTCCAGAAAGCTTTCGTAGGTAAAAATCGTCAGAGCGGATGCCGAAGAATCCGGGGCTTCCTGAGCGCGGAGTTCCGGGTGAAAGGGCACCAGACCAGCGCACAACAGCAGCGCGAGCAGCAAGCGAAGGGGTGCGACCACGCGAGGCCCTTCGCCTGAAAATTCCGGATGGCGGCTCATTTTAAGTTAAGCTTTGGGGCCTCTTCTTTTTGCGGTTCCTGCGAAGGTTTGTAATAATCGGCGGGAAAGCCATTGATTTTACGCCACATTTCATACCAAATGGGCACATCCTTGAGCAGCACCATGTTGTTGGTGCCCGCTCCGACGCGCAGCGCATCGGGCCAGGTATGGTCTTGGGGATCGGGTACCACCAGCAGCCGGTAACTGCCGTTGGGGCTCATGAAATTGTCAATGGCAAAAATAACGCCGCCATAAGTTCCGTAACTGGTATTCGGCCAACCGGAGAACACGATGGCCGGCCATCCGTCAAACTGGAGGCGAACCGGCTGACCCTTCTCCATCAACGGCAGGTCGATGGGCCTGATGTACATCTCTACCGCAAGATCGTAACGCGCTGGCATGATGCTCACAATTTCTTCACCTTCTTTGATGGTTTCTCCCAACCCGCTTTGGATAGCTTTGGTAATGTAACCGTCCTGCGGCGCTGTGATGTAGTACAAATCGCTGCGAACGGAGTAATTCATATACTGATTCTGTAGCTTGGTGACAACGGCTTCCGCATCGTACATGTTGGATAGTGCAGTGTACTTTTCAGATTCCGCTTTTGCCACCCCGTCCCGGTACTGCGCTTGAATGGAAAGGAGTTCAACCTGGGCATTGATGATTTCGTTCTGGCTGGTAAGCAGTTTGTTTTCTGCTGAGATCCGTGAAGCCTGCGCCTTCTGCATGATGAGTTTGCGATTTTCAAGATCCGTCAGCGACTTGAGGCCGTTGCGGTGCAGCTCTTCCATTCGGTTGAACTGCTGGGTGGCTATGTCAAACTGGATAGCGGCCGCCTGAAAATCCACGCTGTCTGCCGCTACTTTCAGCCGGGCTTGTTGCAGGTAGTTTAGCGCCTGCTCCAGTTTCAGGCCCCCCGTCTGGACCATGGCGTCAATTTGATTATCCAGCGCCTTGACCTTTTCAAAGTAGGCCCCCACGGTCATTTCCTTGGCACTGAGTTGCTGCTCCGTGCGGCTTAATAATTGCGGATCAAAATATTCGTCTTTTACTTCAGAAATAAACAGAATAGTATCGCCTTTGTTCACGAAGTCGCCTTCCTGAACATGCCAGGACTCAATGCGCCCGGCAATAACCGATTGAATAGTCTGCGGACGTTGATCGGGCTGCAACGCGGTAACATACCCGCGCGACCGCACGTTTTGGGTCCAAGGCAGAAACAAAATGACCAGGATGATGACCGACAGCACTGGAATCCAGCGCATCAGAATCCTTCCGGAATACAGTGCCTCTACCCGCGCCAGCGAGGGGAAATCGGCCCGATTGATGTAGGCCCCTACTTTGTTTCTTGATATGTTAAGCATGGTGGAGCGGATCCTCGTTTAAGGTGCTGTCGCCAGGCTGATTTGCTGAAGAAGGTTCTACAATGCGTCCCCGCTCCAAGCGAAGGACTTTGGTACACAGCCCTTGCAAACCTTGATCAGGTGCCGAAACCACCAGGGTCCAACGGTGGTCGGGTGCAGCCAAAAAAGCCATGATCCGCTGGCGGTCTTCAGCGGCAATCTGCTCAAATGGATCGTCCAGAAGAAGCATGCGCGGTTTATCTGCAATACTGCGGGCCAACAACAACTTCTGGACGGTGCTCCGAGCTAGCTTCTTGCCCTGTGGATCCAGAACCGTATTGTAGCCTTGGGGAAGGCTCCGGACAAAATCCTCCAGGTTCAGGTGGTGCATTGCCCATTGCACATTCTCAAGCGTTGCCTCTTTTCGACCCATCGCGATGTTTTCCAACAGGGTACCCTGGAACAAGTGCTCCTGAATAAGGCAATCGCCGATTTGGCTGCGAAGGGCAGTCAGATCCAGGTTACCCCGCGGAAGGCCGTCGTAAGAAATGGCGCCGGTTTGCGGCTCGTACAGTCCTGCCAGCATGTTGAGCAGGGTGCTTTTCCCGGATCCATTTCCCCCTAAAACCAGGAGGCGATCTCCGGGCTCAACGGTGAGCGACAAACCGTCCAGAACAGGCCGGGTTTGATCCGGGTAGGAAAAACTAACCTGCTGCAGGCGCACCGTGAGTCCTTCCGGAGCATCCGGGAGTACGATGGCCTGATCGGAGCGCGATTCCAACTCCAGGTCGGTGACCTGGCCCACTTTCTCGAGCGCGGTAAGTACATCGTAAACCGTTTCCATGGTCAGCACCAGCTTTTCAACCGAAGCCAAAACGATTAGGATGATGATTTCAGCGGCTACAAACTGCCCAATGTTCATTTGCTGGTCCATCACCAGAATGCCCCCCAGCAATAACAAGCCCGTCGTGACCAAGGCTTTGAACACTACCATGAGCCCAAATTGCTGAACGAGCACCCGAAAATGGTTCTCGCGCTCGCGCAGGTAATCTGCTACATGACCATCCGTTCGGTGGAGCGGCAAATCCGTGGCTCCGGCCAGTTTAAACGTGGTATGCGTACGCGCCAATTCTTCCAGCCAATGCACCACCTGGTATTTGTGTTTAGATTCTTTAAGGCTGGTGCGCAGGCCCCGGTTTATCGTCAACCGGAAAACACCAAAAACCAGCACCATCAGAATAAGGCTGAACAGAATAAAAAACGGATGGTAAAGCGACAAGAGCACCAACCCAAAAACCACGTTCAGCGTCGCTGACGAAAAGTCAATCAACATCTTGGCCAACCCTTTTTGCACCGTCACGATGTCAAAAAAGCGGTTCATCAGCTCCGGTACGTAGTGCCTATAAAGAGCCTCCATTTTGATCCGGGGAATTCGGTAGCTGAACTCGAAGGCGGCTCTGGTAAAAATCTTTTGCTGCAGGTTCTCCGTAATACGCAACTGCGAAATTTGCAGCAAGCCCGAGATCAGGACGCCCAAAACCACCAGGCCGACCAGCACGATCCAGGAGGTCGTGACCCTGCCTCCCTGAATCAGATTAATAATAGCCTGAATGCCCAAAGGCAGCGAAAGGTTAACCAATACACTGACTACCGAATACGTGTAGACGTTCCAGATTTCCTTTCGATCCGGCTTTAACAAGCGCCAAAAACGCTGCCCCGGGGTTAGCGGGAGCGGCACTTCCTCAATCATTTTATAGTATTACTATCCAGAACGCGAAATAACGCTATTTTTTTTTAGCGCGTCACCCCAAAAACCGTGCCCATTCTACGCCTGGCAGTCATTTCAGGCTATCGAGGAGCTAACTGGAAGGGATTGATTTCCCCTCAAGTTTACGAACACTGCGCATAATGTGGGAAGCGGTCAACTCTCCTTCATCGCTGACCGCTGTCATTTCGCCTTTCCCGGCCAAAGCCCGAACTTTGGCCTGAACTTTTCCTCCCTCGTTCACTCACCAAGAGACCTATGCCACTTTCAGCCAATAAATTAAACATCAACGTTATGGGTAGTGCCCAGAGCAATTGGAAAGACTGGGTGCTGGAGCTTTCCACCCATTTGAAACCCGACCACATTCACTGGTGTACCGGTTCGGAAGAAGAACACGCAGCCCTCTGCCAGAAACTGGTGGAAAAGGGAACGTTCATTCCGCTAAACCAGGCCAAACGACCCAACAGTTTCGCCTGTTTCAGCGACCCCAGCGACGTGGCCCGTGTAGAAGACCGCACCTACATCTGCAGCCGCAGAAAAGAAGATGCCGGTCCGACCAACAACTGGATGGAACCCCGCGAAATGCGCGGCATCCTGGAAGGCCTGACTGATGGTTGCATGACGGGACGAACCCTTTACGCCATCCCATTCTGCATGGGACCGGTTGGTTCGCCCCTCTCCCGCTACGGCGTGCAAATCACTGACAGCGAGTATGTGGTCACGAACATGAAAATCATGACCCGCATGGGCGACCAGGTATTGGCCTATCTGGACGAGAATTTTGTCAAATGCGTTCACACGCTGGGTGCTCCGCTCAAACCCGGTCAGGAAGATGTCAAATGGCCCTGCAACCCCACCGTTAAATACATCACCCATTTTCCGGAAGATCGCCTGATCATCTCTTACGGCAGCGGTTATGGGGGCAATGCCCTTCTGGGGAAAAAGTGCTTCGCGCTGCGCATCGCCTCAGCGTTGGGCAAGGACGAAGGATGGCTGGCCGAGCACATGCTGATTTTGGGCGTGGAAAGCCCGCAGTATGACAAAACCTACGTGGCGGCAGCATTCCCCAGCGCATGCGGAAAGACCAACTTCGCCATGATGATCCCACCCAAGGCTATGGAGGGCTGGAAGATCACGACGGTAGGCGACGACATCGCCTGGATTCACAAGGGCGAAGACGGCAAACTTTACGCCATCAACCCCGAAGCGGGATATTTCGGGGTTGCCCCGGGCACCAATGTCAAAACCAACCCCAATGCCATGGAGAGCATTCGGGCCAACACTATTTTCACCAACGTGGCTGTGACTGCTGACGGTGACGTCTGGTGGGAAGGCATGACCAAGGAAGTGCCAGAAGGCATGATCGACTGGCATGGGGAGCTTTACAACACGAACAGCGACAAGCCAGCCGCTCACCCTAACGCGCGTTTTACCGCGCCTTCGCTCCAAAATCCGGTCATTGATTCGGAGTGGAACAACCCCGCGGGAGTTTCCATCAGCGCATTCATTTTTGGCGGTCGCCGCAGTACGGCTGTTCCATTGGTTTACCAGGCCTTCAATTGGAGTTTTGGGGTGTACATGGCCGCGACCATGGGCAGCGAAACAACCGCTGCAGCCTTTGGCGAACTTGGCAAAGTGCGCAGAGACCCTTTCGCCATGTTGCCTTTCCTGGGCTATCACATGGGCGAATACTTTAACCATTGGCTCCAGTTTGGCCGTGACCTTCCAAATTCCCCGCGTATTTTCGGCGTCAATTGGTTCCGCAAGGACGAAGACGGCGAATTCATGTGGCCCGGCTTCGGTGAGAACACGCGTGTGCTCAAATGGATCATTGAGCGTTGCAAAGGCAAAGCCGCCGCGGTGGAATGCCCAATTGGCTGGCGCCCGCGTTACCGCGACATGGACTGGACCGGCCTGGAGAATTTCAGCCGCGAAGACTTTACCAAGCTCATGGTCATTGACCGCGAATTGTGGAAGCAGGAATTACTCGGCCACGAAGAGTTGTTTGAGCGCATGTACGACCGCATCCCCAAAGAATTCCTGTTCATGAAGGAGCTGTTGCTTTCTTCGCTTTGGCGTTCGCCGGAAAAGTTGGGATTAGCACCGGAGGTGGAGTAAAGAGACAGCCCGTGCTATTTTCTTTCTATACGCTGCAAAAGCGCAGCGCGGTAGTGGTCGCCAATGGGCAGGAAGTTTCCCTGCACCGATACCCGGCCCTGCTCCACGAAGTCCACCTTGTCCAGCGAGACCAGAAACGACTTGTGGATGCGCGCAAAACGGGTTGCAGGCAGCGAAGCTTCAAAACGCTGAAGGCTTTGCTGGGTGCGCAATGTGCTCCCAACCAAATGCAGCGTCACATAGTCACGATTGCCTTCTAAGTAACATATACTCTCCAATGTTACGCGAACCCACTTGTAATCCGAGCGCACAAAAATCGGTTCCTTACTTTCCGAAACATAGGTAGGCGTATGCTGCCCTAAACGCAAACCCGCCCGTTAAACTGCCCGATCAAATCGCTTCAACGAAACGGGTTTGAGCAGGTAATCCACGGCGTGGTAGTCAAAACCCTGAAGGGAGTATTCCTCATACGCGGTGGTCAGCACCACGGCAATCTGATCCTGTACAATCCTAAAAAACTGCATACCATTGAGCTCCGGCATCTGAATGTCCAAAAACAGCAAATCTGCCTGCCCGTCTCGGATTAAATCCAGCATGGCGAAAGGGTCAGTCCCCGCTGCGACAACCTGCAGCCCTTCGACCTTTTGTGCATGACCTTGCAACAAGCGAAGCGCCAACGGCTCGTCGTCCAGGATGAGTGCGCGGATCATGGTTGAAGGTTTTCTTGAACAGCAGCGTGTGGGCGCGAAAAAGCTTGTTTTACAAACCGCTGTACCGCGGACGGCCGAGCAATGGGCTTTTGGGCAGGTGCAATAGTCAAATGAACCGCAAAGACTTCCTCTGCCTGGCTCACCTGCAGTTCTGCCCGAGCCCCACACAATAAGTGCAAACGGGTGCGAATATTCTCAAGACCAACCCCACCCGCGCTGTCCTTGCTGCTCGCCTTGCCCACCCGATTGCGTACCTCCACCTGCAAATTGCCCCCTCGCTCTTCAACGCGAATCACCACTGGTGCCTTCAAGTCGCCGTGCTTGAAGACATTCTCCACAAAACTGAGCAGGCTGAAAACCGGCAGCGAAACCGAGATCAGTTGCCCAGCCTTTTGAACCAAGATACTCAGGTCGAAAGGGTACCGGAGGGCTTGCAACTGCAGGTAAGGTTCCAGGAAGTTGAGCTCCTCCTGGGCGGTTGCTTCATGGGCTTGTGTGCGCGGCAGCATGCGCGAAAGCGCGGTCAGGTGCAACAGGGCTTCGGATGCTTTGGGCTATTGCTCCTGAACCAGCGCATATTGTGCATTGTCAGTTGCGTAATAGGGGAGCGTGGTATCCGGATGGTAATTGCCACGACCGAAAAGCAGCGGAAATAGGATCTCTTCCAATCCATAGCGGAAAGCGATGAAAAAAGGCAGCAGGCACACCAAGCCCAGGAATAAAGCAGCGTAGCGCTTGCCGGGTAAACAACGCTTCAAAACCCATCCCGTAAGCGCCAACATAGCCATCATATATACTGCTGCTGAGAGCTGGAAAATATTGAACATTTGTTCGATAGGAAAATCCCCACTGAACAAACGTTCAGAAAGTAGTGTTGGCAACCACAGTTTGTGGGCAATCAGCAACAAGCTGACGGTCCACCATTGGCGGCGGGTCATGGCTCCAATTTGGTCAAAAATTAGGGCAATTGCGGCAGTCTATAACCATTTGCCTGCAAACAGGGTATTCCTGTCTGCAAACGCTGGTCAGCCGATTCAGCCTGTTCGTCGGCAACAGGAGACTTTGTGAAGACAAGGGTAAAGGAATTGGCACCGAGGGTGGAACTTGGGCCTTGACGCGAGCAAGTTGCGCACGAGAACATAGGCTTGGGTGCTCTACAAAAACCCCGAATCCTGCGTTGCGCACAATTCTTACCATCCACCTTAATAACCGTGAAAAAAAGCTGTGTTTTGGCGCTTACCGCCGTGCTGTGGATGTGGTCCGGCATTGCACAAGTGCTGCCCGACCCCGATCAATGGCTCGTGGCCGATGACCCCCTTCCCTCGGTTATGCTGTTGGGAACTTTTCATTTTGGCTACTACAACCTGGACGCGCACAAAGTGGCGGAGCAGGATCAAGTAGACATCCTTTCGCCTGAACGGCAGGAGGAAATGACGCAGCTCCTTGACCATCTGTTGCGCTTCAAGCCCAACAAAGTGGCCATTGAAGCCGGGCGAAACACAGGTTACCTTATGCAACGCTATCGCGAGTACCAGAAGGGCTACTATGTTTTAGGCCGGGATGAGCGCGAGCAAATTGCCTTTCGGGTATTGGGCGGCATGAACCTGGACACGCTCTATGGCGTTGATGATGCGCCATTGGTTCGTTCTTGGTATGATGGTGCGGATTCGCTGTGTCTGCGGCCGGTGCTCGATACGTTGTATGCCGATTGGGATTTTTCCAGCCCTGACGATCCGCTCAGTGCGCGTTACCAAACCTTTTACGAGGCTAAGGACCGCATGAGCCAGGAACTGCCACTGCTGACCTACCTGTTGTACCTCAATTCACCCAAGGTGCTTCGTCGCGGATTTGGGTCATACCTGACCGGCGATTTTACTCTCGACGAAACGCGCGGGGCCGATGCGCTTTCGCTGCATTGGTACAATCGCAACCTGCGCATCTTTCGGCACATCCAGGCAATCACCACCAGCCCGCAAGACCGGATTTTGGTGATCTACGGAGCGGGCCATGTGCAAATTCTGGATCATCTTTTCTCGTGCACACCGGCCTATCGGCATGTGCCTTTGGCGGAGCCAGGGCAGGGTTTGGATTGATTTTTTACATCTTTCCTGGCCCCAAAAGCCGCTGTTCTTGGCTCAATGCCCTATATTCATAGAATGAAAACTTCTATTTTGTTCATGGCAATGCTTTCATGGAGCGGGCTCGCTTTGGCCCAGACTCCTGGTTATCAACCCTATAAGCACCAAATCAAGAGCTTAGAAACGCCAGCGATAGAAATGCCGGAAGGCACCTTGTACTTCGGCGCGCGCTCTGAGTTCCTGGCAGCACCTGATCACGAGTACCGAATCATTGAAATGACGGCGACAGGCGCAATCGTAGACAGTGTAACCCTGCCTATTGAAGGTTGTCCGTCCTTATTGCTGCCCAATGCTGGTGGACCACCAGACCGCCTGTACATGGAACAGTACGCTTACGACACATGGCCCCGAACAGGCGATCTGGTCGTTTCCAGGCGCACGTACAAAGGCGATACGCTGTGGGCAACCATGCTGACCAACATGGACAAAATTGATGAAATCAGCATTTTTTACAAGGAAAACGGGAACACCAACATCGCAGCGCGGTGTTGGCCGGTGCACGCTTCTCCGGCCTTGGATTCCATGGTTTACTTCATCGCAGAACTGGGTCCCACCGGTAATTTGTTGCGTGAAAAGTATCTCCCGTACATGAAAAACTACCCCAAGGAATTCGAACCAACCCCTGATGGTGGCATCATCATCTTAACCTACGATGACCCCAACGAAAAGAGCTTTGTCTACATGTTGGACAGCAACTGGACAGAAGTAAATGTAGACACCTTGTACGATTTTGCGGATGGTCAGATGGTTGCGCACCCGGATGGCGGCTACCTGGTTGCTGGCTCTTACTACAGCCTGGAAGGTTTCCGGGACGGCGTACACATTATCCGTCTTGCTGAGGACGGGACCCAGCTTTGGGAACGCTACCACGACCAAAGCAGCCGCTATGACCTAAGCAGTGCCACCATAGATCCTAATGGAGACATGACTTTATTGGGTTGGCACAAAACGGTGCCCGGATGGGGACCGGCGGTGAACTCGCTGCTTCACATTCAGGGCGATTCAGGGAGCCTTGCCTGGGAGCGCTACTTTTTGCCAGGCCATAACAACAGCGGCCGGGATATCCTGCGACTTCAAAATGGGAACTACCTCATTAACGGCGGCCTGGCAGACACTTGCTACCCAAGTACTTTTAGTGGATCGACAGAATGGGAATGCAGCGGAACCAATTTGTTTTTGCTCTGGACTGATTCGCTCGGAAACGTCATCACCAGTTCGCTTTCGGGTACGGTATTCGCGGATCGGGATGAAGACGGCCTTTTCGGTCCCGGAGACGATGGCTTCCGAGAACGGATGGTGCACGTCAACGATGGGGAGTTGCAGGTGCTGACCGACTCAGCAGGGCATTACAGCATTCCGGTTTACCTGGAAGGCCCTACCCGACTCCAGGCAGAAGTGCCCGACTATTTTGTGCCCTTTGCACCTGCCCCGTTCGCCTGGTACGACTTGGTCATTGACTCGCTGGGCAGCAGCCAGGATAGTCTGAACTTTGCCTTTGCAGACAGCATCCCCATCCGCGACCTGACGGTGGATGGTCACACCAGCGTCATCCGCGCCGCGCAAGAATTTACCACCTTCCTCTCCATCCGGAACAACAGCACAGACCGGGTTGATTCCATCAAGGTCCGCTACGATTTTGACCCTAAAATGTCCTTTTTGTACGCCGATCACGATGCGGTGGCACTGACTGACACAAGCGCGTCTTTTGTACTGCCCAGCCTGGAGTTAGGAGAATTTGAAACCATATTAGTTCGTATGTTTTTAAATGACACCCTAACTTATCTTACGCAAGACAGCTACCGGGAGCGCCTAGAAGCCGGACCGCTCAGCAGCGATTACACCCCGTTGGACAACGTCGATACGTTTGCCGCTTTTCCGGTTTGGGCCTGGGATCCAAACGACAAACAAGTTACGCCAGAAGGCTCGGGCGAAGCGCACTATGTTGCTCCCACAACGAAGTGGCTGAACTATATCGTTCGCTTTCAAAACACAGGCAACGACACCGCGTTCTTCGTCAGGTTGGACGATCCAATCGAAGCCAACCTGGATCTGGCCAGCTTCCAAATGCTCGGCGCCAGCCACCACTACCAGCTCCAATTGGTCAACAACCGCACGTTGCGCTGGACTTTCCCCGGCATTCGGTTGGCGGACAGCACCGCAAATTTTGACCAGAGCCAGGGCTTTGTCAGTTTCAGGCTTCGCCCGCAAGTGGATCTTCCCAACAATACCCGCCTCAACAACGCCGCCGCTATTTACTTTGACTTCAACCCGGCAGTGCACACCAACACAGCTTTTGTTACCTTATGGGCACCCGCGCTGGGAACGGAGTCCCTTGCCCCGACAGCCAATAGCGGTTTGACGATCATGCCCAACCCGGCTACCGATGCGGTCCAGGTCTTTCTGGACGCCAGCTATGACGGGCAGACGCTCCAGCTCCAACTGCTTGACCTGACCGGCAGGACGCTCATGCACCAAACCCAAAGCCCCCCATGGACGCTGAACGTCTCCGAACTACCGGGCGGCATGTACCTGCTGATCGTTCAAGCAAAGGACGGCACCTTGCTGGGCCGGGCCAGAGTCATGGTGCCCTGACCTGCGGGTCGTATGTTATGCCTGCCGTATCTTATGCGTGCCGTATCTCATGCGTGCCGTATCTCATGCGCGCCGTATCTTATGCGCGCCGTATCTCATGCGTGCCGTATCTCATGCGCGCCGTATCTTAAGGGCCGAGGTGTTTTCCAGAAAAGAACAACGCGCGGCCCTTCGGCAGTTGGGCATGACGCTACAATTGCACTTTTTGGCCTATTGCCTGCACGGCAAGGGGGAAGATTTGCACCGTTGGCGAATCGCCATGAAGAGGGTTCGCGCCTTTCATGCGCTGTACGCCCTGGACACCAGCGGTAAAAAATCGGGTAACGTCGCGCGTCAATTGCGGCTGTTGTACCGACAGACCGGTCGGATTCGGCAGGCGGAGCTTAATCAGGAAGCCCTTAAACGCATGATGCCTGAACGAGAAGATAGACAAAAAATGGATAAAGAAAGCCCAGATGCGACACTCTTGCGGCAAAGCGCAAGGGCTAATCACTGGGTGCGGCAATACATTCGCTTGCTGCGCGCGGCTTCTCGCTCGTTCACCAAGCGGCAGCTCAGCAGGCATTTTCGGTCCAAAATTCGGGAGCTGCACAAGAAATTCCGCCGCATGCATGCGGTGCAGGAATTGCACGACTGCCGCATGGTGATCAAAAACCTGATCTATCAATACCAGGCCCTTCCCCGGCGAATTCAGCGCAAACTGGCGTTAAAACTTTCGTATTTGCAGGAAGTTGAGGAGGCCATCGGGCAGTGGCACGACGCCGCACTTGCGCTGGAATGGGGGGTGGCGCAGGAACTGATTGACCGTGCGGTGCTAACCCGTTTGGAGCGCGAATCCGCTGGGTTGTTGGAACTGGCCTTGAAAAAAACCCGCAATTTTGAGGCGCGTGCGGAAGGCAGCCGTGGTAATTAATGCTATTTTGGCGTTTAGGGTACTCCTAAAAACCCCAGTACTGCGTTACTCACTTTTGCACCATGTTTGTTCGCCACGCTTTGTTGCTCTGTTGCCTGTTTGGATTTTTCACGCCATTAGTTGCCCAAACAAAGGGCGGGCTTATTCAGGGCAATCTTATTCAGGTAGAAGACGTAACAATTCACCGCGACAGTTTCGGGGTGCCCCACATCGTGGGCAAGACCAATGCCGACGTAGCGTACGGCCTGGCCTGGGCCCATGCTGAAGACGATTTTGCCAGCATCCAGCACAACCTGCTTCCCGCTTCCGGTAACCTGGGCCGGGCCTTGGGCAAGCAAGGTGTTTTGTTCGATTATGCCGTCAAGTTTCTGGCCATCGATGAATACGTGGCCGCACATTTTGACCAGGACATTTCGCCCGAATTTCAGGTCATTTTAGCAGCCTATTGCCAGGGCCTCAACGATTTTGCGGCGCGCTACCCCGAACAAGTTTTGGTCAGGCGCGCACTGCCGTTTACCCCGCGCGATGTCATTACCGGCTACACAGTCAACCTCTCGCTGATGGGCGGAGTGGGCATGGCGTTGAAAGCCATCAACGACAACGCCATCGAAGCCATCTACGCGCCCAACAACAAAGGCTCCAACGCCATCGCGCTGGCACCTGAGCGCACCGAAGACGGCGCTACCTGGCTTTGCATCAACTCGCACCAACCCATCGAAGGCCCTTTTGCCTGGTACGAAGCCCATCTTGTGAGCGACGAAGGCATGAACATTTTGGGCGGTTTGTTTCCCGGTGCCGTCAGCGTCACCTTAGGCAGCAACGAGAACCTCGGCTGGGCGCACACCACCAACTACAACCAATGGGGCGATGTTTACACCTTGGAAATAGACCCGAAAAACAACCATAACTATCGTTATGACGGCGAATGGCGCCCATTCCGCACCCGAAAAATCAAGTTGCACGTCAAGCTGGGGCCGGTGGTGATCGGCGTAAAACGCACGCTGGAATTCAGCGAATACGGCCCGGTCTTCCGCGCTAAACACGGCGTGTATGCCCTGCGTTTTCACGCCTATGAAAACATTCGCGCTGCGGAACAGTGGCACCGGATGAACCTGGCGAAAAATCTGGTCGAATTTGAACAAGAGATTCAGCGCGAAGGCATTACGTCCTTCAACATTATCTATGCAGATAAAGTGGGAAACATCTATTTCCAGAGCAACGGCGCTTACCCGCTTCGAAATCCGGAGCTGGATTGGACCACGCCGGTAGCCGGCATTTCATCCGGACACAGATGGACCGAATTGTTGCCATATGACCAAAAACCCGTATTGCTGAATCCGGAATGCGGCTATGTGTACAACGCCAACAATACCCCGCTGGAAGCCTCCGGTTCTGCCTGCAACTGGACCGGCAATTTTCCAGGATTGCAGCGGTTTACCTACAACCGCGGTGAACGACTAAAATCCCTGCTCGAAGCTCACGAAGGACCGTTCAGCTGGTCTGATTTTCTGGCCATCAAATTTGACAAAGCTTACCAGCCTGACGGGCTGTTTCGCGACCGCTTTCGCATCTTTTTTGACCTGGTTCCCGAAGACCACCCGGAACTGGCAGACGCTATCCGGCAGTACCAGCAGTGGACGCTAACGGCAGACTCCTCCAGCACCACCGCAACATTACCTATGGTGACCCATTACTTCCTGGCGCGCGAAAGCAAGCTGCCCTTCGCCTTTCTGATGATTCGGGATGAACCGGTATCGGAAGCAGACGCCTTGCAGGCGCTTAAAGCCGCCCGCGACCTCCTGCTCCGGGGTTATGGCCGGCTGGATGTTCCACTCGGTCAGGTGCAGCGCTACACGCGAGGCGAAGCCTCGTATCCCGCCAACGGAGCGTTTGAAGTAGCCCGTGCGGCAGATGCCAGCTTGGTCAACGCCAAAAAAGGCCAGTTCCGCATTAAAAGCGGCGACGGCTACATGCAAATGGTCAAGTTCCATCCGGATCGGCCGGTGGAAATTCACACTATTAATGCCTACGGCGCCTCTGCTCACCCGGACAGCCCGCATTTTACCGACCAAATGCCGCTCTTTGCCGCGGAGCAATTTCGAATCCTGACTTTAGACCGGGAAACCCTTCAACAACGCGCCAAAATTTCCTACCATCCGGGTGCCGTGAATTACCGTTAGCCTATGCCTGCTGTACCTCATCCCTCGTTTCGCGAAGCGCTGGCCTTTTGGATTAAACTCGGCTTCATCAGCTTTGGCGGTCCCGCGGGCCAGATCGGCATCATGCACCAATACCTGGTAGAGAAGCAACGCTGGATCAGCGAGCAAAAATTTCTGCACGCGCTCAACTATTGCATGCTGTTGCCCGGACCAGAGGCGCAGCAACTGGCCACCTACACGGGCTGGCTGCTCCACGGCACGCGGGGGGGGCTTGCCGCTGGCCTGCTGTTCGTGTTGCCCTCCATGGTACTGCTGGGCCTGCTGAGCACTGTTTACGTGCTCTACGGCACCTTGCCCGCGGTTGACGCCCTGTTTTACGGCCTTAAACCGGCAGTGGTAGCCATCGTGGCGCTCGCGCTGTACCGCATTGCGCGCAAATCGCTGGTTTCGCCGCTGCATCTGGCGCTGGCGCTCGCTGCTTTCGTGGCGTTGTTCGTGTTCCAACTGCCCTTTCCCCTGATTATTCTGGGCATTCTTGTGCTGGCCCTGCTGCTGTTCCGCTTCCGTCCGTCGCTGTTGCCAAATTCGGCAGCTTCCGGGCGAAAGGCCGGTGCTGCTGGTGCTACCGCGAAACTTCACGAAGAGGATTACCTGCTGCACACGGGCGTCCAGCTTCCGCACACCGTGTTCAAGCTGGGCAAATTGTTGCGAACGTTGGCACTTTGCGTTGCCCTTTGGTTCCTGCCTTTTGCTTTGTTTGCGCTGTTCTCAGAGGACTTCACGTTTTGGAAAACGCTGTCGCTGTTTTTCAGCCAGGCTGCCTTGGTCACCTTTGGCGGTGCTTATGCCGTGCTTCCTTACGTGGCCCAAGTAAGCGTTGAACAACTCGGCTGGCTCAGCAGCGGCGAGATGATTGACGGCCTGGCGCTGGGCGAAACCACCCCAGGTCCACTGGTGATGGTATTGGCCTTTGTGGGCTACATGGCTGGCTACAACCATTTTGATCAGCAGGTGGGGATGGGCATTCTGGGTTTAGTGACCACAACGTTTTATACGTTCTTGCCCTGCTTTCTGTACATTTTCGCAGGAGCACCGCTCATTGAAAAAACTCAGGCTAACCGACCGCTGGCTGCTGCACTGAGCCTGGTTACTGCCGGAGTGGTGGGTGTCATTTTGAACCTTGCGCTCTATCTGGCCCGCGAAGTGCTTTTTCAAGGCGAGTTCCGGCTCACTGAATTGGATTGGATCGCCGCGGTGTGGGTAGGCGTTTCGCTGGTTGCTTTGGAGCGTTTTAAAGTCAGCATGGTCATGTGGATCGGCATCAGCGCGCTCTTCGGGTTCGCGCTATACAGCATGGGCGCCCTGGGCTAACCGGTTCAATACCCCATAGCCCTCCGCAACACATCCTTCGATGCGGGACCTTCATTAAACAGCAAGTCAGCTATACTCAGACCGGACAGAAAACCGTGCCGGGGTCCAAAAACCTGCCCGTATTCCGGCGCGCGGTAAAACGGATCGGGTCTGCCCCCGGCAGGCAATACCGCATTGCGAAAATCCACGCAGCCCATGGGAACCCTGGCATCCCAATACTCGGTCTGCCCGATGTGCACCGACCATCCCAACGCTTCGGCAAAAAACTGAAAAAGGGCGGTGTTCCGGTCGATAAGTCGGTCGTAATGCGAATTGAACAAAGGTTCAAAACGATCTTCATAGTATTCAAAAAATGGAGATCTACGATAGCCCGCCACCAGCGTGTTCCAATGTTCGCGCAGCCAGGGCTGCGCATAAGCAATCCGCACCTGGCCGCTCAGCCGCCGGTCGCCACCGTGGCGCACGAGCGGAATGCTCATCACCAACAGCCCACTTGGGCCCGCCACGTGCGTGCGGTTGCGATACGAGCGCTTGACCCAATGCTCATGAGCCTCAAAACGCACCCTCGGAAAGTCCAACAACCGGGCAAACGTCTCTAAAGGTGGAAGGTATTGCGTTTCAATCACCGCGGTGTGCATCACCGCCCGGGCTTCGCTCCCATGGAGCAAAGAAGCCATTGCAGGCGCTGTCTGGGCGTCATTCGGGGGTAAATTTGACATTCCGGTGAGGTGGCTTATGGGTCAATAGCCGGAGTTCTCCGGCATCCGCCGTAAATTTAGGGAAACAGCCAAAATACCTCAATTGAATCCTATGAACCGCTTTCTTCTGCCTCGTTATCTGCTCAACGGTTTTCTGTGGAGCGGCTCCCTGCGGTTTTTATCCTTTATTGCCCTTGGAACGCTGGCCCTTCCCCTGCGTGGACAGGCACAATGGGACCTAAAAAATGGCCTGAGTGTGCGCCATGCCACGTTCGTGCATCCGGAATCAGGCCCTTACGTGGAAACGTACCTGAATATTCACGGAAAATCGCTGCGTTATGTCCAGGTCAGCTCGGGGCGCTACCAGGCCAAAGCGGCTGTAACGGTTCTTTTGCGCGATGGCGAAACGGTCAGCGATTATCAAAAGTACCAATTGGAAAGCGCGCTGGTATCGGATACCACGGACATCGATTTTGCTTTGGTTGATCAGCGCCGGATGGCCCTTCCCCGGTCAGGCATGACCCTGGAAGTTTGGGTCGAAGACGTTGCGAAGGCGAGCAACTCCGAGCAGTACAGCAGCGAATTAACCAACGATTACAGCGTGCTTCCGGTCTTTTCAGACCTTGAATTTGTAGACCGCTACGAGAAGGCGCGAGAGGCAGGGCCTTTTACCCGAAGTGGATTGGACCTGCTGCCCTACGCCATTAATTTCTTTCCACCGGAGCGGGAAAAACTGATTCTCTATGCGGAGTATTACGGTTTAGAAGCCCAAAGCCAGGAAGACAACCTTTTGCTCACCTTCTCCATTCGCGAACGAGGATCCGATGCAATCAACCCCAATTTTTGGCAGTACCAAAAAGTAAAAACAGGGGCCATCGTGCCGATTCTGCGGGAATTTGACCTGAAAGATTTACCAACGGGCAACTACGAAGCAGTGATAGAAACCAGAAGTCGCAGCAATGAGGTCTTGCAAAGTCGAAGGGCTTTTTTCCAGCGGGTCAACAACCGGGCCGTAGACAAGCTGGAAAACATCGCCATGCTGGACATCGGCAATACTTGGGCACAGCGCTATTCAGCCGAGCAATTGACGGGCTTTCTGGATTACATTGACCCTATTGCTGAGCCACAGGACCAAAACATGCTGATTTCGCTAAAGACCAACGGGGATACGGTGCTCCAACAGCGTTACCTGTACAATTTCTGGCTGCGCCGCGATACGGTGGACGCTTACAAGGCTTGGTTGACCTACCTGGAGCGCGTCAAGAAAACCAACGACGTGTATTCCACCACGTCCACCTTGGGCTACCGCACCGATCGCGGACGCGTCATGTTGCAGTACGGAGAACCGAACGATATTGTCAGCAGGGTTAACGAACCCGGAGCCTTGCCGTATGAGATCTGGCAGTATTATTCGCTGCCTGACGGCCAAGGCAACATTCGCTTCATTTTTTACGAACCAACGATGGTCACCAACAACTACCAGCTCATCCACTCCAATGCTATTGGAGAATTGCAAGATCAGCGCTGGAAAATGAGGGTGTACGCCAAATCCACCAACCCCTCGCTGCTGAATAATTTTGACGCGCAGGATCCGCAGAACAGCTTTGGCGGCAATGCCGGGCAGCTCGAGGATGATGCCGGCGATAGCATTTTTAACCAAGGCAAACCCTAAGTCAACAGTCGAGGCCGGAATCGGGGTATCTTGGAGGCAGTTTTCCCGGCGTCGTTGTCATGCACCCGTTACTATCCTCCCCGCGCTCCCCTGCCCATGACTGAATCCTCCATCAAGCCGGCGCGGGTTGCCGTGGTCATTCTCAACTGGAATGGCCGCCAGTTCCTGGAGCAATTTTTGCCTTCTGTATGTAGGGGTTCTGGACCCTTCGCTGACATTTGGGTAGCAGACAATGCCTCCACCGACGACTCCGTAAGTTTTATTACGGAGCATTTCCCGCAAGTCAGGCTGCTTCGCATTCCCAGCAATCTGGGTTTTGCCGGAGGGTACAATTACGCGTTGGATCGCATGGACACAGAATACGTCGTGTTGCTCAACCAGGACGTGGCCGTTGAACCGGGCTGGCTCGAGCCGATTCTCTTTGCCTTGGATGAAGACCCACAAATCGGTGCTGCGCAGCCCAAAATTCGGTCGGAGAAAAACCGGTCGCAGTTTGAATACGCTGGTGCAGCCGGTGGTATGCTCGATTCGCTGGGTTACCCCTTTTGCCGCGGTCGTTTGTTTGATCACCTGGAAGAAGATCGCGGGCAATACCAAACGCAAACGGAAATATTCTGGGCCAGTGGGGCGGCACTTTTTATCCGCCTGGAGCTCTACAGGGGCCTCGGCGGGCTGGACGAAGCCTTTTTTGCCCACATGGAAGAAATTGACTTATGCTGGCGGGTTCGTCGCGCAGGATACACGGTGGTCTATGTGCCCGAATCTACGGTGTTCCACGTAGGCGGCGGCAGCCTGGAGCGCGACAATCCCCGCAAGTTGTACCTCAATTTTAGAAACAACGGCCGGATGCTGGTCAAGAACATGGGGGCTGGGCGGCTGCTTTGGCTCTTGCCTTTGCGGCTCGGGTTGGACACGCTGGCCGCGCTTCGGGAGCTGTTGATCGGCAAACCCGCTATGGCCAAAGCCGCGTGGAAGGGCGGTTGGAACACCATTCGGCACCTACCGCTATGGTTGCGCAACGCCCGACAAACCAGGCGGACCGTTCACGAGTGCCGCATAGGGCCGGATCGAAGCCACCGGCAGGGTTGGTACCGCGGCAGCCTGGTCTGGCAAGTCTTTGTGTTAGGTCGAAAAAATTGGAGGGAATTGCCAGATCGCGAGAAACGGCCAGTATGAGGTTCAGCGCGACGCTGAGCAGCAAGCGGGCAGCCGTAAACCACCGCGCAGCAAAACCAGAGCCCTTCGCCCGTAAACTATCGGGCCACTCAGGCCTGTTTTGCGCCGGATTCCTGCCCATAACGGCGGTGCAGGAAATCGACGGCGAGCCGATACCCGTCCATGCCAAGCCCGGCAATCAGGCCCACACAAACCGGTGCCAGAACGTCTTGGTGGCGAAACGCTTCGCGGGCAAAGGTGTTGCTGATGTGAACGGCCACAACCGGACGTTGAATGGCGCGAATGGCATCTGCCAACGCGAGGGAAGTATGGCTGAAGGCCCCACCGTTAATCACAATGCCGCCAGGACTAAAGCCGACCTCGTGCAGGCGGTCGATCAGTTCCCCTTCGTGGTTGCTTTGAGCATAGGCCAATTCAAGGCCGGGGAATTCCCGGTGCAACTGTTCAAACTGCTCTTCAAACGTCTTAAGGCCGTAAATACCGGGTTCCCGGACCCCTAAAAGGTTGAGGTTAGGGCCGTTTAAGATCTGGATGTGCATGATAAAAAAGCGCTTGATGCCCGGGCAAAAGTCTGCGTTGCCTGGCAATGCGCTAAGTTAGCGCGCCTTGCCGGGGGATTTTCTGCTGCGCGCAGGAACGTTCTGCTGAGCCGCCGCGGGGACAATTCTGCTGAGCCGCCGCGGGAACAATTCTGTTGAGCCGTCGCGGGGACAATTCTGCTGAGCCGCTACGGGGACAATTCTGCTGAACCGCCGCAGGAACTTTCCCACGTTTCAATAGTTTTACTATCTTTAAAGAGCAGTTTCCTTTTCAACCTATCAGACTTTTTTTACTATGCCAAATCGCGCCAAATCACTCCTGGAAGGGAACAAAGCTTGGGTCCGCAACACCAACCGGATGATTCCGGACTTTTTTGAGCAGCTCGCTGCGGGACAAACGCCAACCTTTCTATGGATTGGATGCTCCGACAGCCGGGTTCCCGCCACCGAAATCACCGGGGCATTGCCCGGTTCTATTTTCGTGCAAAGGAACATAGCCAATCTTGTGGTTCATACCGATTCCAACTTATTGAGTGTGGTCTACTACGCCGTCAAACATTTGCATGTTTCGCACATCATTGTCTGCGGACACTACGGCTGCGGGGGGGTAAAGGCGGCTATGAGCAACCAGAGTTTTGGCTTCCTGGACAACTGGCTGGTTCACCTCAAGGACGTTTATCGCCTGCACCACGATGAACTTGAAGCCATCGAAGACGAAGAAACGCGCTGCAATCGCTTTGTAGAATTGAACATCCGCGAACAGGTTAACAACCTTAGCATGGTTTCCTTTATTCAGGAAGAATGGGCAAATGGGGATTTCCCTTACATCCACGGATGGGTCTACGGCCTGGATTCCGGTATCATCAAAGACTTAGACCTGACGGTCAACAACTCCAAACACCTGGAGGGCGTATACCGCTACAAGAAAATGATGCCGGTGGTTGAGTAATGTCCCGGCTTAGTAAAGCACCGTGACGGTGCCCGTAAAGGACTTGCGCTGTTGCAGTTCGCCGCAGAGCAATTCCACCCGGTAAATGTACACGCCAGTTTCTTGCGGTTTGCCGCGATACGTGCCATCCCAGCCGATGCCTTCCAGCGTGGAACTGAACACTTGTTCACCCCAGCGGTCAAACACCTGAAAGAGCACCAACTCTTCGCAGGGAACGGAAACCGGCACCCGGAATAGGTCATTCAAGCCATCGCCGTTGGGCGTAAATGCGTTAGGCATGTTGATCAAAAGGTCAACAGGAATGTCCACGCAGGCTTGGGAGAGGCAGCCCAAGGTATCAAGGGCAAAAACACAGTAGGTGATGTTCTCAAAGGGATTGGCCACCACCACCCGCCCCGTGTTGCTGCTCAGGCTGGAGTCGGGCGCCCAGGTGTAACTGACCCAAAGCGGGTCTTCGGTAGCTTCAAGCACCACGGATTGTCCGGGGGCAATGAGGCCCGCAGGGTCCGCCGTGGCGCCAACAGGACGCCCGGCAATCACGGTTATGGATTCGGCAATGGAGCATCCGCGCTCGTCAAACAACGTAACGGTGTAAGTAGTGGTGGCCGTGATGGGACCGCCGTAAATCAGTGCTGTCGTGTCGCCGGTGCTCCACAAATAACTCAACTGACCCGTGCCGGTGGCTTGCAAAACGCCAATCAGCAAGGAATCTGCCGGGCATACCAGCGTATCAGGCGTCAACACCATAGCCAGCGGCTCAAAGACCAGGTCCGAGGCCACCATGACCAGACCGCTCAAGGTATCTCCGGTGGAACCGCCTGCGGCTCCGTTGCGACCGCACTCGATAGGCGCTGACACATTGACCGTATTGCCGGAGATCCCCCCCCCCAAATTCAGCGCCACGGCTGCGGGAAAAACGGCGCCGCTGGGCCAAAAGGCCCCCCCGCTCC
>ENA-ORBV01001824-ORBV01001824.1-microbial-mat-metagenome-genome-assembly--contig:-NODE-1824-length-46437-cov-12.994629_pt1 | contig 46437 bp, 62 predicted proteins | sample MGYA00237777_ERZ505514 | MGnify/ENA primary metagenome ERZ505514 (study PRJEB26160, sample SAMN06269048) | microbial mat metagenome | isolation source: Oligotrophic lake microbial mat | place... | reverse complement strand
CTGCTTTTTAGACCATTTTTTCTCGTGCAAAATATCCCTATTTTGCTAAAGCTATATGGAGAACAACTCCTACCATTCCAGATTTGGGTGGCGTGCTACATTCGACGCGTGCAGCACTTTAGCTTTGTATTGTAGTTTCTAATTCGAGCCAATCCCCCATAACTCCAAAAATGCGAGATGGTGGCCGCGTGTGCGGACTGCAAGAAATGTAAGAAATTCCATAAGAAAAAATAATATAAAAAGCCCCTAATTTTTGTGCCAACACACCAAGAAGTCTACTGTTTTTAGTGTAGGGAAGACTCTTGTTTGCCGCGTGTCGGCTGATTAGATTTTCATGGTGTATTTTTTTTTGGGGTGTTAAGCTGCTGGGAACATGCCAGCCCATTGGTCTTTTATTCTCTTTGCGACTTCTGGGTCGAATTCTTCGCCATTATTAGTGGCTATGAAATTTGCGACCTCTACGGCTTGTCTTTCTATTTCGGACTCTATTTCGGACTCTATTTCGGCCTTCATCTTAAATAGATACTCAAGATGTGCATCAAATATTTTCATGGTGTGTTGTTTTTTGGGGTGTTACAATTTTAGTCCTGCTTTGAAGATTTCTATAATTGTATCCACGCTGTGGTAGGAGCTGCTACCTACGATGGTGTTTTCGCTTTTTATGAAATTCGTAAAGCCGACTACGTCATGCCACTTTTCATCGTTTTGCATAGGGGAAAACTCCCCTATGTATTCGTTTAGAGTTTTTTCCGATGTGAAAGTCGCAATGACTGTCGCAATGACTGTTTCTCCTTTAATGTCAAAGCTTAAAATGTTTTCAGTTGCTGTGCTGATTGAAGTTGTCATGGTTTTTGTTTTTGTAGAGTAGTGTATGTTCTACCCTGATTTTATAATACTTTCCCTTCTTGTTGTTACAAAGGTACGCAACATATTTGAAACCTGCAAACATTTAGCAAAGTATTTTAAAAGTATTTTTAAAATAAGTTGTTTTGCTTGCAGGAGTGGGGGAATATATGATAAAACGCAAGACTAAAATCTTAGTACAATTTACCGTGCAGATTTTCGCGACCTGCATTGTATCGCATTTTTGCCCTTATATGCCAATGAATGTCAATTCCTTTATATGCGCACAAATCTAATGTGCGAATAATGATGTCTGCCATTTCATCTTCAAACGTATTTTTAACGTTTTCAACGAAAAAAGTATTAAAATCAACGCTTTCAATAGGGTTTGAATTTCTATTTGTATACCTGTTGCGCATGTCAGCTTCCAATGCTTCGGAAACTTCTGAATGGATTAGGCATAAGATTTCTCCAACGTTTTTTTCGCCATCGTAAAAGCCTTTTGCCTTTGCGTTTTCGTGGATTTGTTTTGAAAGTTCGTTTAACATGATTTAGTTTTTTAAAATTTGATTAAATAAAACGCAAGACTAAAAGTGTATTACTCTTGCTCAGATTTGTACGCAAAGCAGCTTACTGTCTTGCATAGTATTTTTAGCTTTCCATTTTGGGTTCTATTACTCTTGCGTACACCGCAATATTAAATAACTCGACCTCCGCACTGGTGGCGTTCGCGGTGTGCGCAGCTGCCGCAGGTCTTTGTGTTTTTTTGCGAATGTTCGTGAGTTTCAATCATTTGCAGTTCATTTTGTTCCATAAAATTATTTTATAAATGAAAGAATATGTTTTATGATTGGCAAAGTCCAACCGTCTCCAAGCAGGTTTCCTGCTTGTGTTATTGTCAATATATCACAAAAATTATCGTGGAAGCCCTGCAACCTGCACATTTCAATTTTATTGCAAGTCCTAAATTGGCCTGCATCTTCAATCAATGTTACCATTCCAGTGGTATTATTTCGGTGTATCAAACCTATTTGCGTTCTACCAGTTCCGCTGCTAGTGTTTAAGCAATTGTGTTTTTCGGCATCAGTTTTACCACTTGTTAAAATATCGTTTAATTTTATGCCTAAGTTTTTCGGCTGCGGAATATCTGTAACAACATCGAACATCGTTTCTTTTGTTCTAATGTTTGTCCAATAATATCGGTCTCTTAATTGCGCAGTAAGCACGCTGCTATTTATGCGCACTGGGTAAACTCCAAGTGCTCTGCTCATAATTCCAACATCATTTTTAGAAGCACTTCCAACGTTTTCTTGCAGAAAAATAACGTTTGGATTTAGCGTTTTAATGTGATTTAGTATTTCTACAAACACAAAAAACAAACTACTTTTGCTCCCATTAATTCCTGCGCGTTTTCCAGCTGCACTCAAATCCTGGCATGGACTTCCGCTGCCGATAAAGTCAATTTCACTCCATTCCACATCCCAGTTTCGCCAATTTAGAATATCTCCAACCTGTATCACATCAGGAAAGTGATGCTGTTGTAGCTTTATGGCAGAAGATTTGATTTCGCAAGAGTAGTATTTTTCTACTATTATCCCTAAATCGTGGAACGCCTGGCGTAGCGTTCCCATGCCGTTGAACAAGCTTACGACGTTCATTTTCTATCTATTTTTGCAGAGCCAAAGCCTGCAATATGCGCATTTATTAGCGCATTTATCGCGGGCTTCAAGTAGGCTACATGGCCTACATCGACGCGAAAACTAATCGTTTTTGTCGCTGCTTCCTTTGGCCTGCCTGCCCCAGTGCGCGCGCCGCCGCGATTCTCTTTTTTGAGGAGCTCGATTTGCTCGTCTATAAAAGCGATGCGCGGCGCGAGTTCGCATAGAGGGAATAGAAATTCGGCATTCGATTTGCCCAATACTTTCATCTTAGTTTCTATAATTGCAAAAATAAACTCGTATTGTTTCTTTGTAATTTCACTGCACGCTAACATCTCTGATAATGTAGGGCACATCGCATATTCACCCTGCGCGAGGCAATCAGGCATGCGTTCGCGCAGTAGCTCAAATGCCGCTATTTTTTCTATTTTTTTCATGCTGTATTTTTTTAAACGTGGAAAAACCCCACAGGCATTTTGCCTGTGGGGGTGTGGTTGTGCGCTTTAATCGCAGTATTTTCTAAACTGCACGAAGTTAAAAATTACGGTTTTTTTGCCATCGCCTTCATCTACCACTGTTCTTTCGGAGGTACTTGCGATGTAAACAATGCCTTCTTTTTGAAGGGCTTGTACTAATGCGCAAGTGAAGGTCATTTCACCCATGAGGTGTACTGCTTGTGGGGCCAGTACGAGTACTTTTTCTTTGTACTCTGCTACTAATGTGGCGACTTCCTCTGTGCTGAAGTTCGCAGGGATGTTGGGGAATGGCAGGTCTTGAACGCTGCCGTATAAGGTTTCGGCAGTTTGTTTTTGATTGATTGACCAAGCTGCGCTGGGGTGATTACTTATATTTAATAACATAATTTTACAGCCCTAAAATCCTTTGCAACAGTTCGGGCGCCGCCGTTGCACTTGTTAGAAAAATTTATTTTAGTCTTGTTAGCCGCGCTTGAAGTTTGCACCACTTTATGAGCGATGCAAGCTCATTTTTTTGTAGCACCTCGCAAGTTTCCGCCTCGCGCGCAATCGCAAGTTTCAGGAAGTTAAAAACATCATCGCTGATGCTTTTCTGAGCATGTAAGGTTGTGATTGCCTCTAATATAGAGCCGCACTCGGCGTGCTTCAGCTGCTCTGTAATTAAAATGAAGCATTTTTCCACACTTGTAAGGGGAACGGCCAGCCCGAAATCTTTTGCGATGTGGTCTGTTTTATAAATTTTATGTATCATGTGCCTGCAAAGGGTTTTGTTAAATGGCGGCCTAATCTTTAAACGTAGCCCCAGACCCCTGATATCTGTTTGTTGAGTTGAAATCTTTCCGAACCTTCTCTGGAAGGACTTTTAGGAAGTTTTCTCCAATCAAGAGGTCGACCTTCATGTCCCACAGTCCCTCTGGGACAGTGCGCAATCTGTTGTCGCGCAGGTCTAAGAGTTTCAAATTTTCCATGTGCAAAATGCCCTCTGGTAGGGTCTGGAGGCCACACTCTCTCATTGAGAGGGTCTCCAGTTTTTTGCACTTTAGTATGCAGCTCGGAAAGCCTGCGATACTATTATTGTCAATTGATAAGTGTTTTAAGTTTACCAGATTTCCAAAGCTTTCTGGTAGAGATACTAAATTCACCGATTTAACTTGAATGTGGATTAAATTGGTCATAAACCCAATGTTTTCTGGTAGGCGATAAACACTGTAATGCTTTGAGAATGAAGTCATCTTTTTGAGTTCAGCAACTCCTTCCTCAGTAAATGGTTCTTTGAAGAAGTCGCACAGTTCTTCCCACTGTGCCAAAACGATAGTTTCCATGATTTTTGTTTTTATAGAGCAGCTACGCTACCCTGATTTGATAAATTTTTCAATATTGCTTTGTCTGCAAAGGGTTTTGTTAAATTGGCTGGTTTACGTGCCTACTCTGTTTTGTTACCACCAAGGTGTGACCTCTGAGAGGCCGTTTTTAAACATTTTTACAAGTTGGTCAACGTTGTGGAATTTTTTGCTGCTCGTCGCAGTCATTCTGTTTGTTTTGTTTATTGTAAATTGCGCCAAGCCAACTTCCTGAGACCATGCTTTTTTACAGTCTGTTACTACTGCAAATTTGGCAATGTATGCAGCCATAGCATCTTTCGATGCAAATGCCGCCTCCACTGTGCAGTGGTCGAATCCAGTGTGCACTTTAAAAAACATTATCTCTTCGCTGCGCGTACCTTGCGCTGCGAGGTTTTTGATTTTAACCGTTGGTCTTTGGTAGCTTTTGTAACTTGGTCTTTTGTAGCTTTTGCAACTTTTCATGGTGTGTAGTTTTGTAGAGCAGCTACGCTACTCTGTGTTATAAATTTTAGTGCGCATTCAGGAATCGAACCTGAATTAAACCGTTTGCGCGGTGGTGGGCTGTTATAATTTTAGACCCGTTTCAAAAATCTCTATAATTGTATCGCTTGTGTGGTAGGAGCTGCTACCTATGATTGCGTTTCCGCTTTTTTTGAAATCCGCGAACCCGACTGTGTCGGCCCAATTTTCGGTGTTTTGCATGGGCGAAAACTCGTCGATGTAATCGTTGCAAGCCTGTTCTGTGGAAAAAACAGCGATTACAGTTTCGCCTGAAATCTCAAATCTTGTAATGTTCGCTGTGATTGTTGAAGTTGTCATGGTTTTTGTTTTTGTAGAGTAGTGTATGTTCTACCCTGATTTAAAATCTTTTCCCTTCTTGTTGTTACAAAGGTACGCTAAGTTTTTGAAACCTGCAAACATTTAGCAAAGTATTTTTAAAATACTTTCAAAATATTTATCTAAGCTTTTAATGCAGCGATTTGCGCCTTGCACCATGCGACGCGCGGCGGAATACTGTATGGTGTAAACAAAAAACCGTCCGTCCGCTTTTTTAACTTTTTAAGGTCTTCCTTTATAACACCTTCGATGTAGACAACCGCGTCAGTTTCAATTTTCCCATAAACCCCAAGCGACACAAGTGATTTGCACATGCCGCTGCATGGGGATTCCTTCATTTTTTCTATCAGCAGCTCGAACGCTGCTATTTTTTCTAAGGTTGTCATATTGTTGTTTTTTTTAGCAGTTGTGCGGATGCTGCGCCCCGAAATTTTAATTATAGAACTAGCTTTCGTAATCGCAATCTAAAAAGCTTTCGTAATCAGCGCATGCTTGCTCTCGCAGCTCGCGAATCGCGCACGCCTCAATCCGCGATGCAGAACATCGCGCACAAAGCAAAGACAGCGCAGCGGCGTCTGTCTCGACGAGAGATGGTAGTAAGTAAGTAATGTCACTCACTTCCTCATGCGCGTCAACATGCGCGCTAACGACGACCTCAAATTCTTCGCCGTCTTTACTTTCTAACAAAATGTACGCTGTCGTCATTTTTTTCATTTTTTTTTAGTTAAAAAATTGCAGTTTCGCTTATTGTAAATTGCCAAATCTGCTTTGCAAGTACAAATAACGTAAATTTTAAAACAAATATATAGTGCGCTGTATTTTATTTACAATATTTATGCAAATAACTTGCAAATACATATTTATACCCTTACTTTTATGTTATCGTAAACAAAAAACAGAAAAAAATGACTGAAAAAAACCCGCTCAAATCTTTTTTTAACAGAGAAGATGTTAAGCAAAAATTTGAAGAGCTGCTAGGTAAAAAGACAAACGCGTTCATTGCTGCTCTGTTGCAAATTACAGTAAACAACGAAATGTTGTCAACCTGCGACCCAAAAAGCATCTACGCAGCAGCCATGACAGCGGCCGCGCTCGACCTACCAATTAGCAAAGAGTTAGGTTTTGCGTGGATTGTACCTTACAGGCAAAAAGGCCTAGTGCAAGCGCAGTTTCAGATTGGCTGGAAGGGCTTTGTGCAGCTCGCGCACAGGACTGGCGAGTACGTAAAATTGAACGTTTGTAAAGTACATGCAAATCAGTTCATATCTTTTAATACGCTTACAGAAGAAATCATAATTGATTTTTCCAAACCAGCTGAAGGCGAAATTGCTGGCTATGCGACTTATTTTAGACTAAAAAACGGCTTTGAAAAAGTCGATTATTGGTCTAAGGCCAGAGTGACGGCGCATGCACAGCGGTTTTCAAAAACCTTCAATAATGGCCCATGGCAGACCGATTTTGATGCGATGGCCATGAAGACGGCGGTGAAGTCAATCCTGTCTAAATGGGGTATCTTGTCCATAGAAATGTCTACTGCGCATCTTGCAGACCAGTCAGTTATCGATGGCGACGAGTATAGCTACGTAGATAACGAAAAGGTGCAGGAGAGCGCATCGAAGCAGCTAATTTCGGAATCCGAAATCTTGGAGGCTAGGCTCGAAATCGAAGCTGGTAACACTTCTTTGGAAAACATAGAAGACATTTACGACTTGTTTCCAGAGCAAGTTGAGTTCCTAAAAACTGGGCAATGGGTGAGTTAAAAAAATTCCGCTGCTCTTCTTTTGGCAGGATTATGGTTGGCGCGGTTTCTATTGCCGCGCCAACTTTGACGGATACGCAAGAAAAGGAATTATTGAAACTCGGGACGTCTGAAAAGCTCACCGAAAAGCAGCAAGCGCGGTGCTTTGAGCTTGTTGCTAAAAAAAATACGATAGCAACGCCCCAATTATCTAAAGGCGCAAAGTCGTATATTGAAGATGAGTTTATGAAAGACCGCTTCGAGTTTCAAACTTCCTTTCAAAATAAGTATACTGAAAAGGGAAACATTTGCGAGCAAAAGAGCATTGAGCAGGTCGGCAAAATGCTTGGATACAAGTTTGCCACAAAAGCTAAACCTAAGAAATTAGAAAATAGCTTTATTAAAACAAACGGGTACGACTGGAAGGTTCGTAATTTTGTTTTTGACCAAAAAAACGTTTGGCAGCCAAGCGGATTAAAAATCTTCGATGAAGATAAAGACCTCCCGATTTATGAGTGGCAAATCAGGGGCTATGCGATGTTATTAAACGAACTTGAAGACTGTAAGATAAACAAAGGTGCAGTTATTAGAGTTTTAATGAACCCGCCTACTTTGATTGTCCAAAAAGAGATAAAAAGGATGTGGGTAGATTTGGGAAATTCTTGGGATAGTGAAATATCGCCACATTTCGTCAGAAATATTGAAAATATGTTCGACTTTGAGGGTAAATTCCCTGACATTAAAGACAGATGTAGAATCTGTATTGTCGATTGCGCTGATGAGCATTTTGAAATGATAAGGACTTATGTAGCACTTGCGCAAGCGTACTATCAAAGCCTTGAAGCAATTGCAGAGTCTGCCAATTTAACTCAAATAGAGACACTTAAAAATAGATAAAAAAAAGCCCTCACAATCGAGGGCTTTTTTTATAGTTGCACTTTTAGCGTGCTATAATTTAGAGAATGTGATTACCGAAAATGGAACACAAATTATTATCCAAAAAAACGAAAGGCTAAATACAAACAAAACAATAGCCCAAGAAAATATCGCTACCCAAGTGCAAAAACACACTGGACATGCACCCAAAGCTTGCCAAACATTTCCCCTTCTTGCTGCCAATACTTTATCGTATTCGCTTTGTGGGGCGCAGTTGTTTTTTGGGAATCTTGCGGTAACGACATCCATTAGCTTGGATAATCTTTCGCTTTCTCTCTCATAAGCAGCTGCAAAATTTCGCATAACCCAACGCCCGTAAAACCCAAAAATTCGCATAGATTTAATCTCTAAGTTATCATCAGAAAACTTTGGCTCACCAATGCAATAGTGCAAAAACTTTGCAAGGCAACTAATAAAGATTGCCATTAAAGATAAAAAGAATAGGTTTTCCATTTTAATAAATTACAGATGTTGCGAAAAGATTAAGCCCAAATAAAGATTCAGGCTGTGTTTCAAAAGTAAAGCAATCGAATAAATTGCCTTCTATCTCAAAGATAACGCTTTGTTTGTCTGCATTCAAGATATATGCAGAATATTTATAATACGCATCGAGACATCCAACACTAAAATTAATTTCTTGCCCAACTATAAATGTGTTTTTATAGCTGTAATTTCTCCTTGCAAACTTTATAAATAAAGTCCATTCACCCTGCATTCCGATAGGGCAAACCGCGCCTGTGACAACCTGTATGCCGCAGGGCAATATACATCCAAGTTCTTTAGTATTATCGCAACATTTACAGCAGCCCATTGATTATTTTTTTTCTTCTTTTACGAATACGGAAATCTTTAAATCACTCTCTAAAGATACGAATATTGTTGTAAATATCAGCCCATTTAAAAAAAAATGAAGCAGCGAAAATGCGATAAATCGCTTTGTTTTATTTTTCATATCTTTTCAGTTTTTCTTTTAATTCTTGGTTTTCTTTACTCAATTTTTGGAACTCAATAAACCATCGGTTGGAGTATCTGCTTTCAATAAAATCGGTTACAATATACCAAGATAAAGCGAAAAACCAAACAAATACAGACACCGCCGTTATTACTACTAATTCCATTTTTATGTAATAATTTGAGAGCAAACAAAGCCTTTTGTGACCACATTGAAAATCGCGTATTGCTGCGGAGCTAAAATAACGTCCGCTCCTGTGAGCATAAAAAATCTATTACCAGCCGCGCTTGTGGTGTCTTGCTTTAGCGTAATATTTAATCCAGAACCCGAAGCAGCATCATTTTTGAGCCGAAAAACGCAAGCGTGCGAGTCTTCAACTGGTGCCTGTATTCCAGTTAGTTCAAAACTTGAAGTTGCCGTAATTCGCAAGTAATTAGCTGACACTAATAAGTCGTCTGTATTTGCGCCAATTGACATTTCTTCTGGCAATACGTAGTAATATTCGTTTGTTGATGGCATTAGAATGTGTCTGTTATGATTGTTTTTGTAATTGTAATTACTACGCTGTATCTTGTCTTTATCGCACTCGAATTAGACACTAAGATATTGTAATCTGTTGCAACTATATTATGCCCAAAAGAGGGATTTCCTGTTACGTTTTCCAGAACAACGACGCTTGGATTATTGGAATAAAGCGTATTCCCAAAAGCTGACGACCTACTTGCGCCTCCAAAAAAACGAGCACCGCCCGCGCCCAAAAGGTTTGTTCTCCTGAAATTTATGACAGCTTCGACACTGTATTGACAATTTGCTTCCATCGCGATAGTTGTCAAAATTTGGTTTGCTGTAACTGTTGCAATGTCTACTTCTATCGAATATCTAGTAACTTGAACAACGCTACCAGTTTGGGGCTGTATTGTCTGTATTTGAGTTTTATAATCCAATAAATGTTGCGCTCCTGAAATCGAATTTCGAGATAAAATTGCGCCAAACCTCCAAATTGTTTGCGAAATTTCTTGGGGCTGCACAATAATATACGATTCACGAGAGCTAGACACCTGTACCGCGCTCAAAAAAGCCGCCGATGGGTCTGTATTGTTGCTTGCAACGCCGACGGTTACAGCGCGACCATTCGCATCTTCGACAAACATTAAGCGCACTAGCGAATTTTCAGTCCACCCTTGCAAAACAAAAGGATTAGCAATATTAGACCTGAATACTGTTGTTACGTCCGCCGTTGCAATTGTTTCAGTCCTGATTTGAACGAATCTAAATCCGTTTTCAACCAAATCTGTATTTTCTAATAACGCACCTCCAAGTCTTACATTTCCGCCCGAAACATACAAGCCATTTTCAGCTCCAGCGACCGAGCCACCGCCGCCACCAGTTACCTCAAAAAAAAAATTCACATCAAGAAAATCCTTTAATGCAAAAATATCAGCTGAATTTGGGTCAAATGCGACCTGCGCAGCTGGTAATATTTGAGTGTATTGGATGTCTTTATGTTTTAAATATTCATGTGCTTGGTTTTGTTGCCTCAATTGTATCGATTTATTGTCTTGCGTAATTACAAGTTTTGCGCCAGCTTCTAATGTTGTAAAAGACTTTCCATCTTCCGCGTAAAGCCTTACATTGCCATTTTGTAACTTAACTATTCCTATTATATTTTCCATTTAACAAAGTTTTATTTGTTTGCAATAGTTATTTTTTTGTTTAAATTTTAGGTCAAAATCTAAGCTACAAACATGAATTGCGCTGCTTAAAAATTGACTTTTATCTAACCCAGTTTCTTCTGCAAATACATCAAAAGAAGACATATTAAAAGTCTTAATCGACACGCGAGGCGATATTGCGCCGCTGGGGTATTGCTTATTTATTTTTATAGAATTTACAGCAGAAATCAGCGCATTTGAAACACTTTCGTAGTCATTACACATATCGTTTATGAGTACAATTCTTAGCGGAAAGCTGAAAATATTAGAAGCGCACGCTCCAATAGATTCCAAGCCAGACAATGCGACTCTAACAACATTTTGCGCGGTGTATCTAATGTAAAAAAATGAACCGATATTGTCAGTTATGCCAATGTAATTTTTCTCAACCTGTCCCACAACTATTTTCCCATCTACATCTTTATGGCCAACACCAAAGCCTTTTATTTTCCGACCATAAATATCCGATAGCTTTATCTCTATTTGGCTTATTATATCTTTGCCTATATCCTCAATCATATTAAAATTGTTCTATTATGAATAGTAATTCATTTCTTGCTGCATTTATGCCTAATTCCGACTCGCTTTCCGATGTTTCTTGTATTTCTAATCCAAATCTTTCTTCGTTTTGAGCCATCACGTCAGCACTTTCTTGATTCGTAAAGCCAACAACAGCATCATTATTTCTGATACCAAACTGCAAAGATTGTTGCATGCTACCCGAAAAACTTAAATCAACGTAATCGCTTTGTCTGCCAACCAATTCCCTTAATTCTTTATACCCAGATGCAAGGTACTTCGTTTTTTTTTGCTTCCCATTTTTGAAAATAGCAAGGCCATTTTTGCCCTGCGGTTTTACTCCGCCTTTTGGCACCCCAAGTAACGAATTTGGATTTTTATAAAAAGAATATGTCGAATAAGTGCCAATTTTACTGCCATCTGTCGCAAGCCCATCATTAAATATTCTTCTTTTCATTGCAGATAAAACCGCTATCGATGCCGCAATGCTTATTCTTCTTTGCGTTTCTGAGCTTAAAATAGCAGCTTCTAGTAGTCTCAATCTTTCTATTAAAGCATTCATCAGGAAGGTAATTTTGTGAATGATTTTAGTGTATTATTACATTCGTAACAGTATTTATCTTGCATAATCATTGAAGCGATATTCTTTGTTTCCGCTTTAATTAAATCTCCAACAATGGCCAGCCACTCTGTAATTGTTTCGCCTGCCCACTCTTTCCCAGATATTTTAATGATATTTATTCGACTTGAAGGGCTAAGCCATTCTTTTAAAATCTCTACACCTGTTTGATATAGAATTGCAAGTGCTAACCTGTCTTTAAATCTACAAATAATGTCTTTATCTGTACAATCTAAGCGAATACATGCACCAAGATAGCCTGTAAAACTATTCTGCATGCCATCAAATCCCATAATTGAAATCTCTTTTCTGCCAATTATTGCGTCGCCACAACAACCAGCAGGGCCATGACAATTAAATTCGTACAATCTAACATTAGAGACATCTGCTAAGATGAATATAATTTCAGCCTCAAAGCTTTGGTTTACTTCAAATTGCATTAAAACGTCTTGCAATAATTGAACAACTTTAGACCATAATACGACTCCGTTTGTGTCTTCAATTTTTAACGTTGTTTGGCCTGCTGTTTTAGATTTTATCTTTATGTTGCTTACATAAATTCTTGATTGGGTTGAGCTTATCGCGGCCCTGCTTACCCTTATTCCTTTATCTACACCAGCTGCAGGAAGTGAATAATTGTTAGAAACACTGCAATATTCTCTATTTGCACCAATCTTATTAAGATTAAGGCCTTCTGCATTTAACATCGAAAGCAACTGTCTTTCAACTAAAAATGAAGCAAAATAAACAGATTGACTAACTAAATTAGTTGCTGTTTTATTCGCTTCATTTGTAATATCTGATATGTTTTCTACGGTAATCCCATTCAATGTTTCAAGATAAAACCCGCTTTTTGGCACAGGCGTTTCAATGTGCAATCCAGAAGAATCGCAGTAGCAGCCATCTTTTAATGTTATAAAGTGCTGCAAACAAAGCGGAGGATTTGATATAAACATATTTTTAACTGTATTCGTAATTCATGTAAATTTTGAAATAATCAGCGCCTGGCTTTAAGTCATTTTCGACTATTCTTGTTCTCTCAATCTTAGTAACAATTACATTTACTGTGAAATTATCCGCAGTATCGAAATGCAAAATCGTGTCGTAAAGTACAGTCGTAAGTTCCGCTTGCAGGGCTACGAGTATGTTTGCAAGCGCGGTTAATTCGCTCGCATTTTCTATGTTCAAACAAGGAAATTGCACATCCCATTGGCCGCGAATTTTTGGTGTAATTGTTGGCAGAACTGCTGGGACGTAAGCATTTGGAATGCCTGCATTTGCTGTTTTTAATATCTTTTTATTTGTCGTTATTGCCATTGTTTTTTTCTTTTTTTGTTATTAATTTTAATCCCAAAACGCATTCTTTTAATACTATTTCTTTAGGGAAAGAAGTACAGAGCATTGTTCTGGATATTGCTCTTTTTATTTTTACAGAAAAGAAGTCCGAACGACCATTTGAAAGCGCGTTATTGAGTCCAATGTAAACGCCATCAAGATTCTTTAATTTGTCTTTATTGCCCTTTAGACCTGACGCCAATTTAATGTCAAGATTTGAGTTTAATTCGACTAAAAGAACGGCAAGTCGAAGCCTGCTGGTTAGTCTATTTGTGAAGTCTTTATTTGTTATCATATTTAAAAAAAGGGGAGCGCATCACCACTCCCCACAAGATTACACTATAAAACAAAAAAAACAAAAGAATTAAATAACTGGGCCAATTGGGACAAGTCCATTTGCTGTAAATCCAGAATAAGTTATTGTTCCATTTACCGAAATGTTTATAAATTTAGGCAATGTTGTTGTAATGTCTCGGCCAATTGCTGCGCCGAAAGTCTCGTCAACTGTTACATTGTACACGCCACTTTCGAGATTAAACGTAGCAATTCCAGTAACTGCAGCAGTTACAATTTCATCGACAAGCTCAACCTGAACAATGCCTTTCCAAAGTTTCAACTTAATGTTTGCCAAGAAAGACTCTCCAACATCTTTAATGTCATTATCATTTGTATCTGCAAATGTATTTAATACAAGGTCAAATAACAAACCCTCGCAAGGCAATAGAGATGCAGAATATTCATTAGTGCATGCTGTATTGTCTAGTATTGTAAGTGCATAAATTCCGCCCTCGATTGTAAGCGCGTAGAAGTTGCCCATAACGCCAAAATGACCAGCCTCGTTAATTGAATCCATTGGCAATCCAGAGAATGGCAATCCAAAAGGAGGCACCCAATTAAGCGTATAGCTTGTCGCGTTGCCAGAAGGCGTTGATTGGTCTACAACATGCTGCAAGTACTGTACTGTTCGAGTAAATACAACTGTTTGTCCTGCATTTCTTATAACTCCGAAAGTTGCGACAGACGTATCCGTAACTACATGTAATGTAGTTGCGCCAGCTGCAAAGAATCCAGAAACTTGAAGCACAACACCAAATGCAGAAAGCGCATTTCTGATAGCTAAAACGAGCGCAGCAGAACCAAGTGTAGTAGCTGCATTGTATGTCGCAGGCAGGTTTATAACTAATCCCGAAATATCTACAGCATAAACATCTCCAGTAAGCCCAGTTTGAATAAAGAGTGCTTTTTCGGAACAATCAGATACAAATAATGCTCTGCAATTAACCTCGCAAGTTTCGTAAGCATTACAATCTTCGAGTTCGTTTGGAATGTTAGCAGCAGGGCTGATTCCGTTTTCCATGCCGCACGCGCCTGCATCTGAGCAAATTGCGGTATAACAATATACGTCATTAACGCCGTTAAAATCGGCATCTTCGCTCCAGCAATCTGGATAGCCAACCAACGCCCAATTTGTAATAAATTGAATTGTTGTTTCGGTGCCTTGTTTTTTGCACTTTTTAACATGAATAAAGATGTCATGTTCGATACCATACCATGGGTCGATGACTGTATCTCGGAAATACATTTCATCTGTATCAGCGAATTCGCCTTTATTGTAGGCTGCTGTTACTAATTTAATGGCACCAGGAACAATTGCGTAAAAGCCATTTGGGTGTGCGGTTTCAAAATTTGTATCGCGGTAAATAACAAATTCTTGACCAAAAAGAGACACATCAGTTCCAAGATTTGCGCTCGCTATTTTCATCAAATTGCGATAAGCATTTAATCGAGTTCCGCCGATTAATGTAGGCACAATGCCGATTTCGGCCTGCATCATGTCCTCGTCAATTTGGATATTTGCCATTGGAGATGGAACTAACCCGCCAGAAAGCAACAAAGGAATATCTTTACATGCAAGGCCTTCACTTTTTGCGAATTTACCAACATGTTTGCTCTTAAATTCTGCTGCAACTTGTCGCCCAAAAGCATCCAAATGAAGTCTCAAAAATTGTGCAATTGTATCTGCTTTTACTTTTTCAGAACCTTCTTTTATGCACCGAATGTACTCTTGGTCAATCATCATTTTTTTTGAGATTGTCTCTTTGTCGATTGTAACCGCATCGACTTTGTATCTAATCTCTTCGCCACCTTCGCCGCAAAAGTCAAAAATTCCATTTTCGGTTTGCGCTCCAAGTCGCGGCGTGAAAGTGCGGATAACGACGTGCTTTTTACCGTCTCCCATATCTAGCCCAAGTTGTATATTGCCAACAGCAAATCCTGGCGAAACGACATCCATCGTGTCTACCAAAAACGAAAGTAGGCCATTATTTGCGCCTGGTCTGCTTCTTTCAGCACCTTCCATGATGTCGATTTGCATCACTTTCCAAGCATCTGCAAGACATAATTCGTTTGCTTTTTCTGTATCGTATTTAAACAATTCAGATTTCAATAAAATATAAAATAAATTTAATTTATTCATTGCTCTATTTTTTTTGAGTAAAAAATTATTTTGCACGCCCGTCGTGCAGCAATGAGGGTAAGCTTGCGCTTAGAGAAGTTAAATAAATGGGCACAAAATTAAGTGCCCACTCACCTATAGACTTATGTATGAAATTACAGCTACAAATATAACTATTTATTTATTAATTACAATGTATTTTATGATTTAGGTATAATACCTTTTTTTTCCATCAATTCTATCGCCCTAGGGCTAACGCCTTTATGGTCAGTTTTCGCAGCATCTGTTTTTCCTATTACAGTTATAACGCCAGCTGCAACGCCGTTTGACTTTTTCTCAAATCCCTGCTCTTCAGATGTTGCAGACAAGAACTCCTCTAAAGTCATATTTTCCGAAACAGATTTTTTTGACTTTAACCTCTTACCTTCTTTGTCTGTAACAAAAACTCTGCCTTGGTCGTCCTCTGTATCCAATCCAATTTCGGCTTCTCTAATTGCTGATTTAAGTATAATTTCCATGTGTTTTTGCTCTAAAGAAGGGTTCTTTATTCCTTGCAAAAACTTTGATTGAACTTCTTTTAGTGCAAGTTCATTTTTAAATGCTTTAAGCCTTAAGTTCGAGTCTTTTTCTACTTGCTCTGCCTTTAAAATCGCCGCCGCTTTTTCTGAATTTGCGGAGTCGATTTGTTCCTGATATTTCTTTTCTAAAATCTTTATTTTATCAGAATCCGCACCAGTGAATGTGCTTTTCATGTTTTCTAACTTCAAATCGGTTGCTTTTTTCGCATCAGAAAGCATTGTTTTTGTTCTGTCTTTTTCTTCAACAGCAGCGTAATTTTCATGTTCAAGGCCAAAAGTTGAACAAATTGTTTTTTCAAATTTTGTATAAACAGACGCGAAAATCTCTTTCGTTTTCACCTTTTCAACATCGGCCTGTATTCGTTTTGTGATAGCTTGCTCGAACCCAGCTTCGTACTCCTTAGCTGCGTCGTCTACACTTAATTCGCCAGCATCTATCTTTTTAATAACAGAAGCTTTAATGCCCAGCTTTTCTAATAGTTGCTTTGTTTTGTCGTCGCCTTCTTTTTCAGATGCGATACCGTTTTTTGTCTTAATCTTAATTAAAATTAATTGTTTCATATTGTAATTTTGTTTTTAAATTATGTGCAACATTTATTCTTAACACTTATTGTTAATTTTTTCGGCTTTTGGGGTTCTACTATTCTGGTTTGATGACTCGAAGGTGCAATATTAGTAATAGTTTCAACAAGCAGCCATTGGCCTGTTGGTTGCCAATTTTGTAGCCACTGCTCTTCTGTAAATAGCATCTGCAAAGGCTCGCCGTTTGGCTTTTTTTGCGTTCTGTGTTGTGCTCTTATTTGCATTTATTTAGGTTTGTAATTTGATAAACGAACTGGGTACGCTTCATGCCTGCAATTATACCCGCCTCTAAATTGATTAAACGTTTCTGGCGTTGTCTCTTTTATAAATCCAGTTCCATTGTCTAGTGCCCAATCTATTTCTTTTTGTAGCTCCGAAAATGGAATTAGTCCCTGAATTCCGTATGTTTCATAGCCAACCCATCTTTCGCATTGAGGCCTACTGTCTTTTACTAAAGTGCCAACATACAATATTCCATCAAGATTATAAACGCTTCTAACTGCCTCGTTTACAACTCCATTGTATTGGCCGAGCGCGTCTCTACTTACTTGAATTGCATTTTTACGAAGCAACCCAGCGCGCTCCTCGTTTGTTATAATCATAGCTTCGACCGATGCGATTAAGTCTTTCAGGCTACCGCCTTGATTTACTGTCGTAAAAAGCTGATTTTGCAAAGGTGTAACTAAATTAACATCTAACCCCTGCCCTTCCATGCCTGCAATTACGTTGTTTATTGCCCATTTTTTGTATGGATTTAAGAACTTATCATTTAACTTTATCCCATTTAATGTTAATTGAAGCTCTTTTTGATTGTCTTGAAGCTCGTCAAAGTTGACAATAAACTTAGATACCATTTCAGAATAGCCAGCTTCAAGTAGAAATTTTTTAAGGTTCTTTTGAAACGACAGTAGTCTGTCTTGATTAGTCTGATTGTTTGATATATTGCCCCCTGATATGTCGAATTTGTTTATCCAATCAATTATTGATTTATTAAAACTAGGCTCAACGCCGCCAAGCTTTTTATTAAGCTCTTTTAGTGCCTTTTCTATTATCCGCTGTGCTTTTTTTAAATCTGTCATTAAGCTAAACTATTAGGGTCAATTTCTGGTAAAGTTAAATCTATCTTTTGTTCAAATCTATCAAGTAGCATACCGTCTAGCTTTGTAATTATTTCACCAATTGAATTGTTAATACTATTAGAGTCTTGATTGTACATTAATTGAACGGCGTTGAATCCATAAGTAGCCCTAATTAAGTCATCTTGTTTTAATGTTCCCATTAAAAACATTTCCTTGCGCTCGATTACAGTATAAAGGTAAGCTGGCGCATAAAGGATGCAGATTTCGCCAATTCTTCTTGTTACGTAATCTGTTGAGAACCTAGAGTTTACCCACGCGGAAAAAGTCGCTTCTCTTACAAAGTCAGCCGTGCCGCCCGATACTGAAGCTTTGTATTCTTCAAACAATTCGTATTGATTTTTTACATCAAAACTCGTTGGCTGAATTACATTTATACCGCTATCTATATCAAGAAAAACAAGCCCTTGAATTACATAAAGAATGTGATTCATTTTCGCGTAAACCTCATCCGATATTTTTGCAATATCAATATTTACACCCTCTTTGTCTATCTCTTTTGCGATTCCAGATTGAGCGTGCTTTACTGCTTTATTGATATCTAATGCCTCTTTTGCCTGCTGCATTTTCTCCGCAGCGTATTCCCCAACAACTTTAATTGTGTCTGTTGAAGGTGAAATAAATTCAATTACAGGCTTATTTGAGATTATTTGGTCTGAAATTCCACCCGCTGGTTTCGATATATAAATTCCCTGCAAAGGCGACGTATACTGCCTTCCACCTCCATTACAAGTTCCGCAACTTACCAGTCTGTCGGGCTCGTGCGGTGTAGGAGATTGAACGTGGCCTGCACCAAAACAAGACGTGCACTCTATGCCTTCATTGTAAACTGTAATTGGGAAACATACGCTATTTACAACAGTTTTATGTTGATTGTCAGATGTTGCGGCATCGTTCATAAATGCAACAGCATCGGAAATATCAGACTCAAAGTAATTAAATTCATGGCCATTTATTCCCTTTGTAATTGGCCTTCCACCCAACACGACAAGCGGCATAAAGCCTAAATTGTGCGCATAAATAACCTCAAATATTCTTTTTTGATTCTCTACATATATCCGCCCATAAAAATTATCCGTAACGACCAAAAACCGCTCATTTGATTGCGGAATGTATTTATTTTCTGATGGCTCTTTGTAGATAATAATATTTAATTCATTATCGTAAAATTCAATCTCTTTTGATGCTATAAAATTAAAATCAAAATCAACCTCTGTAGTTGCGTCGTTTAATCCTTGACCTTTTACTGAAACCAAAAGCACCGCATTTGGGTCCAAAACGCGCTTTGATATAAACTTTTTTAAAAAGAATTGAGGGATTAACTCAGAATCAATTTCTTTTATTTTTTGCACGTAATTCTTCATCCTTTCGGATTCGTAATTGATTGAATACTTTGAAGTTGATAGCATTCTCGAAAGCTTATCAACCGCATCCACAACTAAAGATTTCGTCTTTGCTTGGTATGTATTCTTTCTATACGTCCAAACCTCCTCATTTTCGTTGGGGAAAGTGAGCTCTAATGCCTTTGGAATTGTGCCAAAATAATGAGGATGTATATCGTTTACAACCTTTGCCCATTCTTTTAGAAATGGATGCTTAGGCAACGATATAACATCATTGCCGAACGATTGCAAGAATAAAAGAAACTGTTCTGGTGTCATGTTTTTAATGTAATTGTTTTCCAATTAAAAAAGGCAACAATACAGGCTTCGGAACGCCCAATCCAGCCTTCCAAGAGATTATAATTTGAAACTCTCTTTGTACGTTATTTGTTTCACCAATAATTTCGTCTGGTTCAACTTGGCCGTTCGAAAATGGGCCATAAGTTGTGCCATCGCACAAGATAAATCCCCACTTCCATTGTTTGCTCTTTCTATCTACGTAGTCGTACAAATCGTACTTCGTAAACCCTGCATCGTAGCCAGCATCAAACAAAGTCGCGGTGTAATCTTTGCGAATTGTGAGCGAGTTTCCGCACGCGCCAACTTCTAAATTTGTCCTGTCTGGAGCGGGCAGCGCACCTCGAATAAAGTCTCCATCGAACCTGCCAAAAAGCTCGCCAGCGGCAATTTTTACATCCCATTCCAACTCGTCTGTAATGTCGGTAAATGACTTGTCGCAGCGTAGCGCAAACCACCCAGCAATGCCAGATTGAGTTAGTGCGTCGTCGCATCCATCGAGATAAACAGGGTACGCCCAATCGTCTTCATCGCAGGAAGAACAGGCACCCATTTCGACTCTAAATGCAAATGCTAATTGCATTACAAAAAGCTTAATTAAGTCTTTCATTTTTGATAAAATATTTTATATAATACCGCCCGTCGGTAATCAATTTTTATAACCCACAACCTCGATTGTCGACATTGCATTCCTCTTCAAATTGAGGCGTTACGGCCCACATTCTTGAAGCTTCATTGCTTTTATCAAAAGTGAAGTTCATGTACTTTAAATTATCAACAAAAACATCTTTGCCAGCAAATGCGCGGTCTAACATTTTTGCGTAAAATGGAGCGATTAGAGACGTAGAGATTCGATATACTTTTGTTAGTCTTTTGCGAATAACTTTATTTCTATCGGTCTGAATTAAAACCTCTTCATTCCTTGCTATAAATTCGACTTCGCCCTCTAATCGAAGGAAATTATAGTAAGTTTCGTTTGTTCCAACTCCCAATGAGTTTTCTATTACATTGTAATTATTGCTGTAGCAATCAAATGCGCTGTAGCTCGATGTAATGGAAACTGAATCACTGCAAATCAACTCTTTATAGTACTCAGTAAATAACACCCTCTCTATTTCTACTAAGGTTGTAAGTTGATTTATCTTCAAATAAGTAATCTTTAATCTCCAGCATTTTAACGAAATAGGGAATAGGCCTGTGTTGACAAACCAAGTTTGAATCGAGCCAAACATTTGGTCGTAACCCACATAATATGCGCTACAAAAAACATTTGCTAAATCAGATACCGTCGTACCTGTGCCATCTTGAAGTTCTATAATAACATACCAATCAGCAGCGGTCAAACTTTTAATTCCTGCATTTAATACAGCAGGATTAGCATTGTAGTTATCCGCAAAATTTGTTTGAAAAGGTATTATATCGCCTCTAAGATAAGGAATAAAAAACTCTTGGTCTGCACCGCAAAGATTACAATTCCATGTCTCGGATTCCGAAAGTGCGAAAGGCGGCCCGACCGTTGGGCATGCCCTTCTTATCGGCATAGGTGCACGATAAGAATACGTCTTTGCATTTTCTGGAAATTGCGGAACTTGATAAAGTATCTGAATCATAGTACAAATATATACATAAAAAAACATTTAAAATTATTTATTATCCCAAGTCAGCGCAGCTGTAAGAGTTTGTATCGTAGCTAACTAAAGGCGCATTTACTGCCATTAATGGGATGTCTACATTTAATTCAAAAACAATACTGTGCGCACCACTGCCAGCGTCAAAAATTGCACCAACTACAAGTTGATAATAAACAACTGGTTGTGGAGGCATCAATATTGTAATCAGGGTATCATTCGCGATTACCGTTGTCGAATTAATCTGAGTAGTCACTAAAATTCCATTCACATCTACGACTCTATGTGTAATTATTGTTACCCCAGAAACGTAGTCTGGGTGCGCTAATATCTCATTAACGAAATTAGATGCAGATGCAGAAAGTGCCCAAAAAGGAACTGCCGAAGGTCTGATTGTATAAATCTCAATGTCTTGAACAAGTCCAATTGGGCAATAGCTAGGCAGTTGCTCGTAAGCGATTCCAGTAATCCAAAACTGCGTTAATTGCGGAATGTTTTGTAAATTTATTCTAAATGCTGCGAAATCGTCAGCACCAAAATTTATATCTACATTATCTAGTTTCGGCGAAAAAGATTGAGGTAATATTTGAATAGCTGGTATCCAACTTTCTTCCTCTTCTATGCTCAAAAGTGCTGCGTCTCCTGTTGCCGTTGCTGGGTAAATGCAAGCTGCGAAGTTTATAGAACCGATAAATGCTGCATCTTTTTCGATTTCGCAAATAATAAAATCCCTGCCACATAAATCAAAAACCTCGAATTTATTTAAAGGATAAGCATCGTTGTCGTAAAACTTTGCAGATAAAAGCTTAGGCAAAAGCTCGTTATTTTCAAACAATCTTGGCTTAATCTCTTGGTTGAACAATATTTGATAGTCGAGATTTTGCCCAATAACATAAGTCCTAATCCTAAAAGTTATCACCCAATTTACTTGAAATACGACACCTGCCAATTCCTCAACAACTCTAAAAAAAGCATCTAAAACAAGTTCCGTAGCTGTATTTGAAACAATTACCATTCCATCTGTAATTATCTGATTGTTTGCAGGAAGCGCAAGTGTGTTTTTTTGATAGAATCTAATTTGAGGCGTTACGCCAGAAATTAAAGGCAAAGAACAGCGCGCTATTTGGAAAGCATCGTCAAAATTACCGCCAATTCCAAGCGCAATTATTTGAGAATTAAAAGACGTTTTGCTGATTGTTAATCTGCTTTTAAATCTGCTATGTGGAGCAACAGCAGAAACCTCATTCCCTAAATAAACTTTATTGTAAGTGCCAATTTCTCCAGTCATTGTTGGCGTTATTGGCGGAACGAAATTTGCGATAATTTCTGGTGAAATATGCGATGTTACAGTGTCGTTTACATTGTCATACATATTTACTATTATTCTATATGAATGCCCAATTGAAAGTAAACTTCCGTCAATCGTGAACGTCAAATCCGTTGTTTCCGATGCAACATCAACCCACGCGCTTGGATTCCAAAGAGCACCGTCTAATTGTGTTGAAGTTGCGTTTAGCGCAGGAATTACAGCATCATTCAAGAGTAAATCAGTCTCAAAGTCAACTGTATTTGTTAAATTTGATACTCGAATTAGCAAAACTCTTATATCTGTTGTTGTGGGATTTGGCGTAACTAATGGCAATGCCCTGCCCTCTAAATTTATAGCGACTGTATTTTTTTCACTTACAGACAATTGATTAAAGAGCACATTGAATGCGCTATCTACACTTTGCCCGAGCGGTTGCGGAGCCGCTGCGGTTGCTTTTGTCAGGAATGTAACGCCTGAAGCAATTTGACTTGGGCTGGTTATTTGAATATTAGACATGTATCTAATATTATTAGTTGCGCCAAGAAAATAAGAATTATAAAACCTGCTTTTCCATTTAATTCGTTGCGTTGTAGAACCTGTCGCATTTACAACATTTGAAGAAAAGGAAGTTGATAAATCAAAAACAAGTGCTTTTATTCCAAGCTCTTTAAGGCTATTATAAACCGAAGGGCCATTATTTACACCAAAGCTACCTGAAATTGAAGACTTTAAAAACCTCTCTAAGTTTGAATAATTATTAGCGTTCACGTATGCAGCAACATCCATGGTCATATAAAATTCAATCTCGCAATAACATGTCGTTGAGCTTGTTTTTTGGAATCTTGCTTTTAGGTTTAATTGAGTTAATGGAAACGAAAAAGGCGATGAACTCCCCACAAAAACTGCATCCGAAAGTACTCCATTTACGTATCCATCACTCTCGTAGCCAAGCCCAATTGCAGCTATTCCAGTGCCCTGAAATGGTGAAAAATTCACAATGACTTGCTTGTTTGTAAAGTCATCAAATCCAGAAGCGGCGATAATAAAAGAGACAACTATTCTATTGCCTATTGCTGTATTTTCTATAGTTGTTTCGGGGCTCGCAGGCGGCAAAATTATAGTAGTAGTAGTGAGCATATCCGCTCCGTTCTTTTGTATATTTCGCATTTGGAAAGCAGAAAAAAGATAAGGCATCGTATTTATTTTAAGCTTTTAAAAATAAATTTATAATAATTAAACTTTCCCAGTTATTATGAATTGATACGTATTTGAATTGAATTGTATTTCATCAATTGTTGCAGAAACGGACACTCCCATCAGCGGCAACTGAATTGTTTTGTCTACAGATAAAGTTCTTAATAGTTCGCAATTTGCTACAATTTGCAATGTATAATTGCGCGTTTTTATGCCCGATACCCTTGGATTGTCTATGTAAAAAAAGCGTTGATAAAGTGTGTCTCTTGCTATTCCGTTGCCATCTTGGTAGTTTTCTTTTACCCAAAAATCTATATTGTAATCAAATGTATTTTGTAGTTGAGCGGAAGGGTATCGCAATATTCTTGCAGAGTCTTGGTCGCTAATTCCATCCCAAATTAACAATTTTGGAAAATTACAGATTCCTTTTTCTAATAATAAAACGTCCTCAGTTTGATTTAAAACAGGATAAATTACTGCATATATTTGCTTGTCCAAAGAGCTTATTTTCAACCTATTGCCATCGTTTCTAAATTGAGCTGCACCAAAATATATATTATTAGAAAACAATCCAGACTGTGCAGGATTTGGCGGAACATTCCAATCAAAAACAGGCTCTTGCCAGCCTGGGCGAACCTCGTCTCCAGTGTTATCAACGCCGTCTTTTTGGTAATCGTATTCAGCATAAGCGGCAGGTTTTAAGTCTGATATAGAAAAACAAAGACTAATTAAATCGTCTTTTTCAATATCCGCAACATCAAACCATTGCCCACCGAAATCAAAGTCTCTTCTTTCTATAATTAGTACAGAATTAGAAACTCTCCATTCTATATTAAATTGCGAAAATTCATCCATGAATTGCACAAAATTAAGATTAGGGGCGTTTTTAAAGAAAGACCCGAGTGGGTCTACCAGCTCGCCAGGCGCAAACTGCGCGTCTAGTCTCATTGTATTTTCGTAAACGCCCCCGACACCAAAAATTGAACTTTGCAAAGAAAGGCCACAAATAGCGCATCCATTTTGCAAATATGAACTAATGAATGGCGTTTTATGAGTGTAGCCACATCCAGTTACAAGCTGCTGATATGTAGATACTACACCGATTACTTGGTCGTAAAAATTACCTTGAATTGGCGGAAAACCCAGCCCTAAAATTAACCCAATTTGCTGAATTAAGAACCCTATTGTTGCGACAACTAAAAGCGCAGGCAATAGGCCTACTAAAAACACAAAGCCGACTATCATCATCAACTCGTGGAGGTAACTTGGCCTAACTTCGTTACAGTAGGCTGTTGAATTTGCGCGCCTACCTTCATCAAATCCATCTGTAATCATAGGATTGCCATTAGGGCCAATAGAGCCATCGAACCTCGCTTTTCTAGCCCAAATAATTGTATTTTTAAGGCATTGAATTGCTTTTGCGTCTTCTGAATTACTTATAATAGAAACTGTGCATTCTTGGCAAGGGAATTCACACCACTCAACATCAGAGCCGTCGATTTTGCCGTCAAAAATAACAATTGGCACGCCACTTAAATCGTTGCAACAATCATCTAAAATTGTTACAATTATTTGAGCTAAAGTAGGGATTGGAGCTAGTAATATATTAGCTTTTACGTACTCATAAGCTGTACCAGTAAATGTAAGTTCTGGCGAAAAAGAAAACGCGCTTTCGCCATTTTCGTTTTTAGACCTGAATGTAAACGACGCTCCGTTTGTGCCATTTATATCGTCTAAATCTTGCGCTATTCCATCAAGAAGTATTTTAATATTTTGCATATTATCGAGATAAAGAGCTAACAATAAATCCTAAAGCTATGCCGCCAAAAAGACACCCAATGCCAGTTAATGTCTTTTTTCTCCTCCATACCCTTTCGGACTTCCTCAGCTCTTTCGAGAGCACAATAGCGTTTGATTCTAGTACATTTATTTGTCTTTCTTTACTCTCTATTGTAAAGAATATTTGACTGTATTTTAGTTCACTTAAATCAGATTTTAAAGTAAGTGCTTTTTGTAGCTCCAACGAACTATTATAAAGCTCTGTATATGTTTTTAATGTTGTTTGCGACTGTGAAAGCATAAGCTTTATCGTTTTTAAGCTATCAAATTTAGCTGCCATTTGTTCAGCAAAAGCTCTGTCTATTAAAAAAGAACTGTCTATTGCTTCAATTTTCTGCGCGTAAACGCTTGAGCAAAGAATTAGTAGTACTATCGCTATAATTAACTTTTTCATACCTTATGTTTTTTAGTTTTTGTAATTCAATGGAAAGAATTGTGCTGTTTTTAACTTGTTTTAACATCGCATCATCAATGATGATTTGAGTGTCTTTTAACTTTTTATCAACTTCTTTAATTGCAATCTTTAAGCTATCTTGAAATTGCTTTTCCTTTGCATTTATCAATAACGTTGTCTGTTTTTGAAACTTAATAAAATCCTTTACCGATAACGATTGCTTGCTGTTAAATTGGACAATCAAATAGATGCAAATACAAGCAGTTGCAATTAAGTTCAATTTATACTTTTCAATTATTTTCATATTATTTAGCTCTGTTTTTTCTTATTTCATCTTTATTTGTATACCTTTTTGTACTCATATAAAGCCCGTGACTGTTTACATTAAATGTAGCAACTGGCATTCTTTCAGGCAGTCGCTTAAGCTCTTCTTTTAGCTCTTCAATATCATTTTGCAGGCCTGTAAAGTTTTGCTCTTTATTTACAAAGAATAGCGCATTTGTACCAAGTATTGCGGCCATGTTTACATCTTGATTTGACTTTATTTTGCTGAATGAACTAACGCTTTTAATTGCGTTTTTAAGGCCCCCAGAAGCGTAGCCTTTTGCAAATAAATTGGCCACATTTGCTGGGATTACTTCATTTTGCATTGCAGAATAAGCATCCCAATAGTTCAAATTATTCGCAGTTGGAATAATGCGCTCACCCTCATGCGCGCGAACGTGAATAGTGTCGCGGCCCTTTGGAGCGTTGCCTCTTTCTAAGTATTCCGTGCCTGTAAAAAAAGCTCCAGATGCTGCATTTGCAGCAGCAGCAAAGCCCGCGATTAGTGCAACTATTGTAGTCGCAATCGTGAATGGCGCAGCAACTCCGCCTTCCGCAGCTGCTTTAGATATTGCAATAGCAGAGTTTGCAGCAACCTGTATTTGCGCAATTAAAACTTCTCTTAGCGCAGACCTTCTTCTTGCGTTTTCGAGCTGCAATAACCTCTCTTTTTCGAGTGCTAATTGGTCTGCATTAAAATCTTCTGAATTATTGCGAATGCTATCCAATGCGCTTTTGCTCTTCTGTACTGCTGCGTCTATTTTTTCTGTTAAAAAAGCTGCTTGCTGGGAAAGTAAATCAAATACAGCATTCCCGACATTGCTAAAACCATCCAGAATTTCTTTGCCAAGCCCTTCGATTTTACCCTTTGCATTATCTGTATCAACGTCAATTTCTACTAATGCAGCGTTTTCGAGCTCCTGTATTCTTAACTTTAAGTCTGCTATTTCTTTTTGCGCTGTGGTCGTATCTAATCCAAGGCTTGCAGACTTGGCAATAGCATCTTCAAGAACCTTTATTCTATTTCGCGCAATTTCTACAGTTGCAAGTGCTTCGAGCTTAACTCTTTTTCTTGAAAACTCTTTATCTATTTCTTCTATCTTTTTAGCTGCATCTTCTTTATCCGCAATCGTTTGTCTTACGATAAGCAATTCTTTATTTCTACTAATCTCTAATGCTAAAATATCTTCCTGTAATTGCCTTTCTGTAATTCTTTGTGATATTTCGCTAACTTGTTGCCCTGCGTCGTTTGCTGCTTTTACCTCGTCAGCAACACTTTGGATGTTTACTGTTTTTTTGTAAGCTGCTAGCTCGTCTGCTGTTTTCTTTTCAAAATCTGCTTGCTCTTGTGCTATGCGCGCGTAAAACAAAGCGTCATTTTCCGCCGCCTCTCTATCTTTATCTACTAAATCTCTAACTTCTTGTTCTTTTAATTTTCGCTTCTCGGCCTCAATTGCCCTTGCTTTTTCTACTAACTTTAATTGCTGTTCAAGTTGTATTTGCGCTAACTTCGCATCAGCAATTTTATTACTTGCCTCTATCTCTTTTTCTATCGAATTGATTCGTATCTGCAAATCTCTTGCAAGGTCAACCTGTCCTTCATTGAGCAGCTTTTGCCTTTGCGTCGCAAGCTCGTTTGTTTCTTTTATAAGCGCGTCACTTCTTTTGCCTGTCTCGTCTCTAAGTTCGCTCGTTTCGAGCCTCGCGGTTGCTCTTGCTGCTTCTGCGGTGTCGCCAAGTAGCTTTATCCTTATCTTTTCAGCATCTCTTAAAAAGCCTGTGATTCTTTCAATTCGCTCCTGTTCTATTCTTAATATTTCATCAGACGTTTCTTTGTATTTTGCGGTAAGGTCGTCTCTTTGTTTTTTTTCCTCTTCTGTTAGTGCGCTGCGCCTTGACTCTAAGTTATTAAGACTCTCAAGCTCTTGTTCTAAAATCAACTGTCTTTCGTTTAAGGAAAGGCTTGGGTCGTTCAATTTTTCGAGCCCTGTTTTTGCTTTATCTGTTGCAGTAAAGAATTGTCCAAGTAGCGCAATTCCTAACGTGAGTCCAGTTATTGCAAGTCCAATTGGATTAAAAGAGCCAAGCAATCTGAACGCTCCAGTTAGTAGCCCAGCGGCCCTTTTTAAGCTGTTTAATTTCTTTGCGCCATCGAGCACAGAGCCCCCAAGACTTTTGCTATTTTTGGTAGCACTAGCGGTCGCAACAGCAAGATTGTCTTGTGTTTTTACAGTTTCTTTAGTAACAGATGCGAGTGCTTTACTGTCTTTAGATAACACTTTTTGCGTTTGAGACAAAACGCGCTGTTTTGAATTCAAATCATCCACACTTTTAACGTCCTTTTTTAGCACAGTATCTAAGTCTCCAAGCGCGCTGGCAAGACTTTCCTGCGCACCCTCCAGTTGCTCTCCAGAGTTTGATGCATCTTCCATTGCACTTTGCAATTCTTCGACTTTATCTATTGCGCTTTGCAATTGTGTTTGGAATTGTGCGCTATCGAATTTAAGACTGTAAATGTCCTGTATTATCTCTGCCATTATTTCTTTATTTTCTTTGTACTTTGTTTTTGTTTTTGAGCTTCGAGCCTTTCGTTTTCTAACAATATTTGTTCAAAAATTGTGTAGTATTCTATTTGTCTCCAAAACTTCAACCTAGACATCGTTTCCGCATCTCCTTTAGCAACTATATAGTCGTTGCCTCTTTGAGAATCCCTTATTTGCTCAATTCTACGCTGGTAGAAAGATTCTTTTTTTACGCTATGCCCTTTTGCTGTTTTTTTAAATCGTCTTAATCTGTCTTTTGTGATTCTTTCAACAATACGATTATAGTTGTCAAAAAAAAACCTCGCAGCGCGTCGTCTGTAATTGCTATGTCTCTTTTTCTTTTTTGTGTAAGTTCGTTTAATTTGTAGGGGTCTTCACCTTCAATGTGGAAAATTAAAAGCGCAATTTCAAGAATTACCTTTTCTGTTTTAATAAACTCTATTCTGTATATTGCATCTCTTAAAGAAGATGAAGATAAAGCAACAAACTTTTTAACTTTGTCTTTATTGCTAAAATCAAACGGCAGCTCTTCTACTGCTGCAAGTATAACGCGCAAAGTTGTAAGCATTTCTGGGGCAGACATGCCATAATCGAACGCCGCCTGCGCTTCTTCTATCTTTGCTTTGCGCTCCATTGTGAGCGTGAGCATGTCGGACGGCAGGTAGAAGTTTACACCAGAGTCGGTTGTAAACACTCGCTTTAAATCTATCTGCCCAGTTGCATAAATTGGTGCATGCGCTGCGAGCCATTTTGTATATCGATTGTGATTTCTCTTAGCGAGCTTTTCTGTATTTGTGCGCGAAAAATAAGCGAATAACTTAGTAAACATAGTTTTATATTTTTACAAATATACTTTAAATAAGCGTTTTTTACAAGTACTATTTGTTTTAACTTTTTACGCAAATTAGTGTGTTGTTTTTTTAAGCAAACTATTAGCGTGTAGCATAAAACAACTTATTTTAAAAGTATTTTAAAAATACTTTGCTAAATGTTTGCAGCTTTCAAAAACTTAGCTTATCTTTGTAACAACAAATAGAGAAAGTATCTATAAACTTTCGATATTTTAAAGGAATTTTATCACATCATATAAAAACTAAAATCATGACAAGTGAGTTCAAGAAATTAACCACAGAGCAGTTAGAATTTCTTACCGCGACAAAAAAACTCAAAAATTCAATTTTTACCCGCACAAGATTTTGTGCTGATATATTTGAAGGAATGAAACTCAAAAAGTGCTGCTTTGAAGGCACAACCTTTGACGACTGTAACTTTCAAGGCACAACCTTTGAAAAGTGCTGTTTTGACCGCGCAGAATTTGATGGGTGTAATTTTGAAAATAGCTATTTTCAAAATTGCTATTTTTACGATTGCGTATTTGAAGGCATTGACTTTGAAAATGCAACTTTTGAAGGTTGCATTTTCAACCACGCAATCATTAACGATTGCGTGGCGGTCCCTGCTGGGATGTAGCCATTATTTGTATAAATTCATAACCGCGCAAACGAATTCGACCGATTATCGTTTGCGCTTTAAAAACTATAAAAATGATAGTATTGACAAACACGGATAAAATCGCGGCTTTTAAAAAAATCGCTGCTTATATTGAAAAAAACCCCGTATGCACGCTACGCGTTCCCATGGAAAACATGGTGGTGCGTGGAGAACTGCATCAAGTAGAGTTCCTCTTCTTAGAAGAGGAAATCGAGAAGGAGATTCTTGCAAAAAACTCCGCACTGCCAGAAGGGTCAGCGTGGGAGCAGTATATGTTCGAGCCGTTCGATGGAGATTCGCGCATCGCATGGTGTCAACAAAAAATCGAAGCACTCCAAGCATGACACCAGAAGAAAAAGAGATGCGACAAAAAATAGTCGCGCTCATCGAAACTGGCGACCAGCAAAACATTCAACTTGCCCAGCTACTATGCAAAGGGCAAGGCTTGCCGTTTCAGAAGCTGTTTCGCGATGCTTGGGGCGAGCTCCTGTTGGCGTGCGAGTACGATATAGGCCCCAAGCAATTAGGGTGGTTGATGCAAGTTAGCGTTTTAAGCCTCGATTTAAGCTTCACTGTGCGCGGCAATGCGCTGCCGAGGGGAGTGGAAAAGCTAACCAACTTGCGGTCGCTATACATATATGGCAAGCTAACAAAGCTGCCAGAAACAGTAAGGCAACTAACCAACTTGGTAGTCCTTTCCTTTAACAGCTGCGGACTTACAGAGATTCCAGCGTGGATTGGTGAGCTGGTAGAGTTACGCGAGATTTGCTGTAACGATAACTTGCTGGCCGAGCTGCCAGAGTCGATCGGAAAGCTGACAAAGCTACAATATCTCTATTGTAGCAAGAATCGGCTTAAAGCCTTGCCAGAAAGTTTGGCGCAGCTGACAAAGTTGAGGATATTGCATTGTAAAAACAACTTGCTTGCCGAGCTACCAGCGTGGATTGAGGGTTCGGCAAGTCTAAGAGTATTCGATTTCGAGGGCAATCTTTTTTAATAGCATTCACTCATCAGGGTAGCGGCTACTCTATAAAAATAAAACAATGGAAATTGCAGAGCTGACAACCAGCCAAAAAAATGTCGCAATTGAAACCCTACAACAGCTCGCAATCGAGCTAAGAGAAAATAATCGGGGCAAGAAATTTGTATTCGGCATGTGCGTGCCGCTTGCATGGCTGCGACGGTCGGCCTCGGTAACAGAAGAGGGTTACTTGTTGGTCGTGGGAATTATAGAACATGATTTGCGAGTTAAGAACGGAAGCCTGCGTTGGGGAGACAAACGCTTCATGTTCTACCTATTTACGCCGCGCGATATTCCGCCGCGCATTGAGTGGTGTGAACAAAAAATAGAGGAATTAAAATCATAAAAAAAAAGGCTCGTCGAATCTGATGAGCCTTTTTTTTATTTCCTAATATCTTGGCAAAAGGTATTGAACAAATACCTATTACAATCTAACAAATCCGCCTGATGTGCTTCGCCAGCCGACTTCGCGATGCCATGCTTGCCGTCATCCTTTATTCTAAGCAAGTCTTTTATTAGCTCTTTGCAGTTATCTAAATCAACTGCAATTTCTGGGCATCTACTATAAATTGTATTTAATTGTAGATGGCTATCGGCGTGCCATGGGTTTGATTTTGGGATGTCGAATGCGGAATCGGGCAACTGTAATTCATCTTTTATTATTTTGTAATAATTTGTTGGGTCTTTTACCATACCAGAAGTCGCATTCCCTGATGCGTCGCCAGTGACGCGAAACGCGAAAGCGCATTGGTATTTACCTATCACCTCATCCTTTTCGTTATACCAGATGCCTATTTTCTTGCCTGTTTGCTCATAAACCCAAACCCGAATCGCTTTGCAGGTGTCGTAAATAGTCGCACTATTGCCCTTTATCCCAACCTTAAATTCTTTTTTTAGGTGCGGAGCGTATTTGAAATTAGTCTCAATTGTTTGCTTTTGGCTCAAATAGTGCTTTTGCATAAAAATTGCAGTCATTGGCACTTTGTTAAAATCAAACGCTAAGAATATCCTCTCCTCCCAATTCATTGGCATTGCTTTTTTAAAAACTTTGCTCTGCAATTGCCTGTCCCTAAATACATAAGCCCAAGATTGACCCTCAAAGTTTACGAAAACAGAAAAATATTCCTGATGATAACTTTGCTCATCTAAGTCGCGAGCTGCTGCTGCAACTTCCAAAGGGTCAATTTTTGGGTTATCAGTTGTTATCATTCTAAAGGTCATCCAGTCTTGATTGTCGCCAATTTCATCATCAATTATATCTATATCATACTCTCCAAAGTGGTTAATTTCGCACTTCCCATTCACGACACCGCGCTGAATTAGCTTATAAAAATGATTCGTTTTGCCATTTGCTGTGCCAATAAAAAAGCCGTCGCCCTTAAAATCAGAAAGAGCTGGCCGAGATACAGTCTTAAAGTGGTGTTCAAAAACTGAATCTGGAATCTTTTGTGTTTCTTCATAAATGACTCTATGAAACCTGTATCCACGCCCATCGTTTTTGTGCCCCTCGTTTGTTAAAGACCAAAAATACAACACACCGCCGCCGTGAAAATATATAATATGCTTAGAGTTATCTTTTTCTTTTATTAACTCTTTGTATTTATCTAAAATAACTCTCCAAGTTTGAGAAATGTCTTTAAAAACTGGCGCAAATACAGCTATGTATTCGCCATTAAAAACCGCACCAGTGATGAGTGAATTTTTTATATTAGATATTAGTTCAGTTTTCCCAAACCGCCTGGCGCAAACAATACAGTTAAACCTGCGCTTTTCGTTTAGTATCTTTAATTGCCCAAAGTGAGCTTTAAATAGCTCTATATCTACTCTTTTTTTCATTCTATTTCTCTTATGGTAACCTCTATTTCATCAACTTTATCAGATGCGGCTGGTGCATAACCCCTATCTTTGCCCTTTGTTTTTAAATAGAATTTAACCGCATCTAATCGTAGCTTAGCCTCACCTTTTGCTTTTTCTCTAATAAACGTCATTAACACCTCTTCTGCTGCATCAATGCACTCCTCTTCTATATCTTTGAGTAATTTTTCATTTTCATGCGCTCTTTTATAGACACCTTGCCTTGTTATCTCGATTGAATTATTTTCTTTGAAATAACGAACCGCTCTCGCAAAAATGCCCCCAGAAGCCCTTAAGCCATCCCAAAACTCTTTGTCGCTTAATTTTGCCATATTGCGTTTTTGTCAACTTTTGTCAACTTTTAATTAGTGGAACTGTACGGAACTCCATTTATTTTTACACTCAATAAAGGGTCAAGTTTCATCATTCTATCGATAACAACTTGGCAGTATTTCGGGTCTAATTCTATGCCGTAGCACTTGCGCTTAAGTTGGTGGGCTGCTACCATTGTTGAGCCTGAGCCTGAATAGGGGTCGAATAAAAATAAAGGTGCTTTTATTTTTTCAAATATTTGTTCCAATAATTTCACTGGTTTTTGCGTAGGGTGAAATCTTTTTTTATCACTACTTACAAAACCTTGATGTGTTTCTTTTATTATATAGACTGCACCACTTCCATTATACCAAGCAACTTCCGCATCAGCTAAAAAAGCTTCATTATTCTCAAATCTTTTATCCCAAACAATCCAGTTCCCTTTTGGTAATTTATCTGAAAAGCAATTTGCGCCAAAGAAAAAGCATTTGTTGCACATAGCTAAAAAAAATGATGGGTCAAAGTCTTTTTCATCGTTTTTGATTTTAGGATATTTATTACTTGGCGCCAATCCTCCCTTAAATCTTATGTAATCAGTGTTCCAATCAATCCCATAAGGCGGGTCAGTAAAAACCATATCCGCTTTCTCCCCATTCATCAACCTTGCAACCGTATCTGAACAAGTTGAATCTCCACACACCAACCGATGCTCTCCAATCTCTATTAAGTCACCTAAAAATACATCAACTTTTATATTTTCTGGCTCTTCATAGTCGTCTTCTTTTGCCTGTAATTCAGTCTCTAATTCTGTATCCCATTCCGCAGCAGCAGTAAGCCCCCATTCCGCAAGTGGCAAATCAAACCATTCATTTGCAAGAGCTTCTGTGTCCCATTCCCCAGCAGCGACATTTGAAACGATTGCCTCTTTTTGTATCTGAGCAACAGTCCAATTTGATGGAATTATTTTGCACGGCACTTCTTTTATATTTAGCTCTTTGCATACCCTCAATCGCATATTGCCAGATATTACGACAAACTTTCCGTTCAATTCAAATACCTTTAACTCGTTTGTAAATAAATGAGAATTGTCGTTTTGAATCGACTCTTTAAGTGTCAAATAAGCAATGTCCTTTATTATTCTTGGGTTCTTGCTAACGCCTTCAATTTGGCCATTATTGCAAACTAACTTTGATGTCTTAATCATCATTGATTCATATATCATATATCTTTTAGCATTTTTATAAGGTTTGGAGCTGGGTGAACATCGAGCTTTCTGTCGCCATCGAACGTGCAATGCGAATAAATTCCGCTCTCGATGTTTTTTATGTTTTTGTAATTTGGGTCAAGTTCAAAGGCTGCATGTGGAAATGAATTTAAAGCATCTCTTGTTTTTTTACCTACAATACCATCCTCAATTAAAAGCGGCATAGATTTTCTTAATAGCTGCAAATTAAGCATCCTTTGCAATTGCAATCCGTTTTCTAATCGCAAAAGCTTCGGCAATCCACTTGGCTGTATTGCATGCTTTTTAAGTAAAAATAATAATAGATATTCAAGTGAATCAATCTGTTTGTCGCTAAATTTATGCCAAAACTTATACCCTTTAAATGGAGCATCAAGTTCAACTACTTGCGATTTTGGCAAAATTGTATTTACGTAGGTGTAAAAGTTGCCATTACGAAACGTCAATGGCCCCCAATTACATAGCTCTATTCCAATTGTAGATTGTTCGATAATTTCAGAACCACTAAACCACTTGAAGAGGTGGTAATCGTAAAATTCACTATCGAATGCCTGTAATATTTTACCATCCCACGCGCCCCCGCCATTCGCTTCTACGCCTCCAATTACAAACGCTGTTCCTTTGCGCTGGCCGTCAGCATTCCAGATATCAATTGTTTGATATGGACTTGGCCATCCTGCTGTAAAGTGCAAAACAATAGCTTTTTTGGCTGTTTGTTTTTTAATGTATTCAGTCTCTTTTAATTGGTAATTTATTATTTCTGCCATATATCTAAGTCTTTTTTTTCAACAAATATAGGATACCAAGAGTCTTTAACCGATGACATAATCATAGAAACGCCATAACAATTAAAAGAGTTGAAAAAGTCGCATTGACTCATTGCCCAAACATTTCCACTGCCTGCCGAATCCATTAATATCAACACACCTGTATTTACTTCATAATAACATGCAATTGTGTGCTTAACACTCTTGCTCATTATGTTAAAAATAAGCAGACAATAAAGACTCTTGTTTATTAGTAAAATAATTTCTTCATCTTTTATTGATTGAAATGGATAAAGTTGACTAAAATCATCTTCATTTATGAATCCACTTGGGTGGTAGCATAAAAGAATCGGAACTGTGTCTTTATCTTCAGTTATAGAATTTACAATTTCGCACATTTCAGAAACAGCGTAACCGCACTTTTTTGATGGAAACAACTCCAGTGCATTTGCTGCATTATCGCTCGTGTGTAATAGATTTGCTATTGCATAAACTACACAATGCCCAGCTTCGTTGCCATAAAATTTTGGCTTTATTTTTAGTTTCATATTTATTTTAAAAAAGCCGAATGCGATAAACATTCGGCCATGAAATTAAATAAATTAAGTTTCTTTTGCAATTTTATCGCTCATCTCTTCAGCATCTTTTTTGCTAATAATATTTAGCCCTGATAAAAGACGCTTCATTTCTTTTATGTGTGTAGCTCTTCTACCTTCATTATTTTTAATTTTTGAAAGCCTTGTGTTTATTTGCTTTCTATACCATTTTGCTGAGTCTTTTTCTTCTATCCTTTCGCCAACTTTTGTTTGATATATAGATACAGACTCTTTTAATAGTATTTCCTCAAAACTTTCAACTCCAGCTTTCTCTCCAAAGCCGTCCCTTGCGAAGGTCATAGGGACAGCTATTAGGGGTTTGTATATAGCGCGTCTCTCTTTTCGTTACGCTCGTTTTCTCCACTTCTTTGGCCAACAACATTGCCATTCCCGACGCCATTTGGATGCTGCTTTACTTCTTTTGGCAGTTGAATTTGCACCAAATCAGCACACTCGGAAACCACAAGCAGCACGCCAAAAATTAAAGGCAACGTGCCAATTATTGTTAGAAATTTCCAGATTATGCTGGTTCTGTTTTCGTTTTGGCTTGTCACTTTTACAGATGTATTCTCTGCATCTGCAATTATCTTATCAGCTCTCAAATTCTCTCGTGCCTCTGTTTTTGATAGCGCATTCTTTGCGGCCTGCAATTCTTTTGCACCTTTTTGGGCCCAAAAAGCAGCTATCTTATTTGCCTCCACCATAGCCCATTCATTTTTTTGCTTTACAAGTCTTTTTATTTCTGCTGATGTATTAGCAGATGTATTGGCCAAAATAGAGCCTTCTATTTTTGTTATTTCGTCTCTATGTGGCTGTAAAGCTTTATTGACTTCTTTTCTCTCTGCACTTGCTACAACATTTAGCATCGGCGCATTAAAAGAGGATGCCATGCCAGCCGCTAAAGCTGAACCACCCCACGATGTTACAAAAGATGCAGCCACGCCAAAAAGCCAAACGCAAGCTAATAATACGGCGCCTGTTTTGCGCAATATCGACATATTGAATCGGCCTGTGGACCATGCAATCACTTCTGGAATTACCATTTTCCCAAGCCTGATGTTTATTTTAAAATCTATAATGTGCGCAATAACCAAGGCGCATAAAAATGAAATAACGCAAAGATATGGCGCATTTTCTATCGTTGCTTTTGGGTAGACCATGGCAACAAAAACAGCAGCAATACAAATTGCAGTAGTTATTGTAGATATATAAAACAGCGCATTATAGATGCTCGTTCTTGCTTTAGATATGCCTTTTGCATTCTCATTTTTAAATTCTTGTTTCATTGTTTTGATGTTTTAATGTGAGTAATCTATGCTTTGTTTTTAACACCCCATGTTACCGTTTCGGTTTCTTGGTCGTATTCTTTAATTAATGTCTCGAAAGCCCTTTCCTCTTCTGGTAGTTTCTGTGCAATAATTTGCTCTTTTTTTTTAATTTCTAAATCAATTTCATGTTTAGATTTATTAAAAAAGTCTAAGACTAAAGACAGGATTAATAATATAATAAAAATAATCATAAATTTAATCTTTATGCGAAAAGCGCGTTCCTTTTATTTTCTTTCCAGTGCGCGCAGCTTTTACGAAAGTACTGTAATGTATGTTAAAAAAGATTGCTGCTTCTGAGCAAGAGCCAAAAGTTAAAATCTTGCCATTTTCAAGGATAGCTTCAACTTCTCTTACATTAAAGCCCTTTCTTTTTGACTTTAATTTCACAAAAGCTTCTATCTCTTTTATTAAGAAAAAAGCTTTTTTTGACTCCCCTAGCAATTGCACTATTTGCCCATCTTCTACAATTGCAAGTTGTGGGAAAAACTCCTCAATATGCCCAGCCCTTACATTGTAATTCATCGAAGACAATACGCAAGTGGTTGTGTACTTGGGATTTATGAGCATTGCGGCCTCTAAACAATCCGCATATTTTTTATTTTCTTCCATTTTATTGCTTTGATTGCTAGTAAAAAAGCATCTCTTTCGTCTTGCTCTCCTTTTAGCCCTTTATAATTTAATAATTTAATGCGCTCTTGGTGCGCAATGTTTAAGAATATAGAATTGTCTGTTATCTTTTTGCCCTTTTGTAAAGGTGACAACTCTAAGACATTTTCTTTGCCTGCTTTTTGCATACAAATGTCGACTGTAATTTGACTAATTGCCATGTTTTTTCCAACATCGCGGCTCTTCTTTGCGATAATGGATTTACTGCCAGACATGTCAAATGTTTCATTTTGCAGGTTACTGTTTTCTATACAATAAAAAGCGTTATGAGGTGCGTCAATTAGCCAGCAAACAAAGCCATGTACATCTATAAACTTTATAAAATTTGCTGTTAAATCTTCATCGATAACGCAAATTGCAAACCCATTTTTTCTAAAGGATGGGTCAATCCCTATAAAACATGTTTCCATTTTTTTGCTTTAAAAAAGGGGGCTGGACTTTAACGCAAGCCCCCCTCACTTTGAAAACAACCTTAAAAACCCAAGACAGGTTTTGACTTTAACACACACAAATTTAACTTAGAAAAAACATAGTTGCAAGTTATTTTTAAAATTTATTTTATTTTTTAAAGAATTGGAACAAAATAAGTTTAGAATAAATACTTTTCGCTATACTCTTAAAGTCTTTATTTGCATTAAATTCTCCGACTTCCACTGTTTCCAAGAACATTTGTATATTTCTTGCTAGTATAAATTTTCCTGCATCGCGCGCAAATGCTTGTTCTGTTAGCTTGCTTTGCTTTGCAAGCTCTAAGCTTTTTTGCCAAATTTCTTTTTTACACTCCGCGCTTGGCTGTATAATGTTTTCTTGTATTGCCAGCTCTCCCCAGTGCACTGGGATTGATTCCCATGCGCTAAAAACAATGTCTCCTGAAATTGCTTGCTTTATTTTTATACAAATTTCTGCCCTTGCGTTTTTATTTCTAATTTCTGCTTCGAGAGCTTTACTTTCCTGCAAACGCTCCTCTTTAGCGACTTCTATTTTAGCGACTTCTATTTTCCTAAAATCTTTGTAAGCTCTTAAAACTTGGCCCAGCAAATCGACTGTCATGATGCCAAAATATGCGCGCAAATGCAAGTCTTTAAATTCGCCAGCTGAGCACATAGAAAATGCTTGTCTTATCTCTCCGCTACCTAAAAAAGAAAACTTTTCGTTTACAAATCGAATACATTCTCTAATAACTTCTCTGTCGTTTTTAGACTCTTGGATGCCAAGATAATTTGCCATGCAATAGATTATTTCACCACTTAGCAATTTTTTATTTTCAATTTCTGACATTTTACGAAACGGCAAAATCATGCCCTCGAAAATTACTTTTATTTTAGAAAGGTGCACTAGGCTCTTCACCTTGTGCAAAATCTCTAAACATTCGCTCGAATCTTGTAGAGCCTGTTGGGTTGTTTTTACTACTATCGACATAAAGGGGGTTATTTTGGACTATCTCTAGTTGGGTTATATAAATGTCAAACTTTGGTGAGAAAATCGTTTGTGGGCATACGTAGCGCATCATTCTGGCATCATTACCCCATTCTTTGTGTTTAAAAATTAAAACATCTAAGCATTGTTGCAAATTATAGCCCTTTTCGATGGTTTTTTGGATAATTTTAGCATGGTCGTATCTTTCAAATAATTTTCTTGTTTTAGGAATCTTAAAACTAATGCCGTTTAGCTTTGTGAACAATGCTAATATTTCACACACTTCAAAAAAGTTTTTTGCGGTGTCTGCATCCTGCTCTTCTTTTTTTGCGCAACTTTTTTCTTTCTTTATTTTTTGGTTTTCTTCTTCTAAAATAAAAATTTCATTTTTTGGCGCGGTCGCTGAGCTTTGCTCTGCACAAAGCTCTTGTTCTTTATTAATTATATTACTATTAATCTTATTAGTATAATAGTTCGGATCTAGATCCGATGGGGGTACGGATCTAGATCCGATGGGGTACGGATTCAAATCCGATGGTTCGGATTCTAATCCGATGCTTTTTAGGTGCGAATTATTGCTAATTTCTTGCACGGTTTCAAAATTTATACTATCCAATAATGCGGTTTGGCAGTATAGTGTCATACCTATTATTTTGCTATTCGGATGGTATAAAAAGAATCCGTTTTCTGTTAATACTTTCATTCGCCTGTAAATTGTATCTTTTTTTATGCCTAAAAGCGGCAAATTATCTGATATTAATTTGTGCGAAATCCAAGTGTACGCAATGCCGTCGCATGCAACTTTTGTTGCCTTAGAATTTGAGAACCAGGCACAGCAAAATTCCAATAGATGCGCATCTATTATATCAAGATTTAGCCCATTTTTTAGGTTCAAATCAATTATTGCTTTTTGGTTTATTGTTAGTGTAAATTTCATATTTATAAAATAATAAAGCTCCACAATGCTTCGGCGGTAGGACTCGCTTTAGCATAGCAGAGCTATGTTTTTTGTTTCTTTTAAGTAAAATTATTGAGTCCTACTTCAATTTTTACACTGCAATATAGCTAAGAAAAACTACTCTTGCAAGTGTGAAATTGAATCAGCATACTGTTGTAGCTCTTTTAAATCTTTTTCGAGTCCTTTTTTTGTTGTAACACTAACCCGATGACCGAACTTATTAGTAAAATGCAAGCTAAAGTTAAAAGCTGAACTAGAACGCAGTAAACAACATTGCACAATTGTGTATATCCCACATCTGTACTTGTACCCATCTTTAACCCATTCTTTGTTTGCCATAGTTTTTTTCTTTTTCGCCATTTGCTGGAGGCGCGATGATTGGAATAGATGAATTTACTGTCGTAATTGCGTATAAAAAAGATACCGCATTTATCAACTCAATTCTCTCGTTTATGCAAAGAATATTAACAATGTCGGCAGGGCGCATATACCCTACCGACTGTAAATGATTTATTATTTTATCCATTATTTTAGTTGTTTAATTTTGGCTTCGCACCACTCTAGGCGCGGTTGCGTGTCGTATGATGGAAATAGATAAACGCTTGGCGTGTGCGAAATGCTGTTGTTTCGCGCGGTAAGTTCAGCTTTTATTACACCTAAAATATACAATCTGGCTTGATTGTTAATTTTATTATAAAATTGAAGCGAGATTAGTGCTCTGCACATGCCGCTGCATGGAGATTCCTTCATTCTTTCTATCAGCAGCTCGAATGCTGCGATTTTCTTTGAGGTTGTCATGTGGTTGTTTTTTTTGTGATGAAATGAATGAGCCTTTTATAGACGTGCTCAGGTCGTAATACTAAAAACGGTTGCCGTAAGATGTAATACTAACCTCAGGTCTGAAGCCCTCAGGCTTTACAGTTAGTTTATTGTAAGAAACATCCAACACCTCCAACTTTTTCATCATACCTATTCCCTTAGGCAATACAGTAAGCTGGTTATTGTTGGAATACAACCTTTCTAAGTTCACAAGATTACAGATTGATTCAGGAAGATATGTCAGCTTGTTATAGTAGCAATACAACTCTTTTAATTTTACCAGCAAGCCTATCGACTCTGGTAATACTGTAAGCTTGTTATAGTGGCAATACAACTCTTTCAAGTTTACCAGCAAGCCTATAGACTCTGGCAATACTGTAAGCTGCTTGTTACTTAAAGACAGCACTTCCATTGCTTGAGCAGTTTGTATGCCCTCAGGCGTATAAGGAAGCTTCAATAACGTGAGAAGTTTTTTCCACTCTGCTGTAATGTTTTCCATAGTATATATGTGTTTATTGTGATAAATGAATGAGCCTTTTATGGACGTGCTTAGGTCGGGATGTTAGAACTTGTTGCCTCTGGAAAATAGAAAAGGTATCTTTACAACAAATTTAGGCAAAGAAGAAAGCTTGTTGAAGCTACAATCTAACTCTTTCAAGTTTACCAGCTGTCCGATAGACTCTGGCAATGCAGAAATCTGGTTGTAGCTTAAATTCAAGCATACCAAGTTAGTCAGCTGTCCAATCGACTCTGGCAATACTGTCAGCTTGTTATTGTCGCAACCCAAGTATACCAAGTTGACAAGAAATCTAATCGACTCAGGTAATGATATAATATCGTTATAGTAGCAACGCAACTCTACTAGATTTACCAACTTACCTATGCTCTCTGGTAATACAGTAATCTTGTTGAAGCTACAATCTAACTCTTTCAAGTTTACCAGCTGTCCGATAGACTCTGGCAATGCCGTAAGCTGATTATAGTCGCAATGTAACTCTACCAAGTTAGTCAGCTGTCCAATCGACTCTGGCAATGATGTGAGCTTGTTTTTGTGGCAATCCAAGTATTCCAAGTTTACCAGCAAGCCTATAGACTCTGGTAATACTGTAATATCGTTATAGTAGCAATCTAATCTCTCTAAGTTGGTAAGCAAGCCTATACTCTCTGGCAAGGCAACTAGGTTTTTTAAACTTAAATTTAAAACTTTTAAGTTAGTCAACCATACTACAGATTCAATACTTATATTATAATATAACAACTTCAAGAGTTCGCCCCATACTTCGTTAAGCAATGCTTTAAAACTAAATCTTTGCCCTTTGCAAAGTTGCTGTGCAAGTTCCAGATTAGACTGTTCTCCTGTTTCGATTAGCGCAATAAGTTGTTTACGTATTTCTATTTTCTCTGGTGTCATTGTGCTGTTTTTAGTTTTTAAAGTGATTCTTGCTGTTGTATTTTATTTTTCACCAGTGCCCAGTTCAACCTTTTTGGCTCGACTGAATTTTTTAAAACTACAAAGTTTATACTCGAATTTTTGCGTGTCGTGTCAACGGTGAAACTAATAATTTCACCGCCTTCACCGATGGCCTGAAATTCAACTCTGGCGCCTGGCGCAATAAATATATTGTCATTCAAGACGCGCCTTTTTTGAGATACTACGCAAATTGTTAGCTCTTGTGCTCTGTACTCAAATTTAACCCCAATTTGGATGTCTTTTTTGGGGTCTAAGACAGACAAATGTTTTGCCTCTTTTTGGCATATTTGCTCGACTTTGCGCTCTGGAGTGCTTGCGATGAATCGAGAGCCGTGCGCGTATAGTATTGCATCTATATCTTCATAAATTTGCAATATATGTAAGGCTTCTGGGGCCTGAATGACGAGCTGCTTAATAGAAAACTTTAAGACTATATAGCCGAAAAACTCAAAACAATTTTTGAGCAATTGAATGTTTTGGCTTGTCTCAAAGTTTATAGTAATAACCTCGAAATTTTGATATTTTTCAACGGTGAAAACTTCATCACTTTCACCGTTCACCGATTTTTCCTTGCTGTAGTATTTCCCGTCCTCTTCAAAAATGAGGCCATTTTCATATAGCTCAAAAATGTATTTCTCTATATTTTTGAGTTTCAACGGTGGCATTATACTGTCGAATATTTCGACTGTAGTCTTGCGCGATTCGCCGACTGCCTTCAGTATTTTTTCGTGTCTTGGTTGTAGTTTCATTGTTTGTATTTGTATTTATTTTTTTGAATAATAAAATGCTTCGGACGCAGCAAAGTGCCCAAAACCATTGCTGCAATAATAATTATCAAGACAATCATATTGCGCTGTTTTGAAAATCATCGACTGGCTCGTTCGGCGGCGGCATTTCCTCTTCGCACTGCGCCTGTGTGCGAGATTTTGGTAGCTGCTGCAATGTCCAGCTGTGTAAAAATTGACTATGTAACACGCTGTTGCGCTGCCAAAACCGACGCGCTGTGCGCATTATTTTTTTATTGCTTTTTATCATGGTTTTTTTTGTTTTGTGATGAAATGAATGAGCCTTTTATGGACGTGCTTAGGTCAGGATATTAGAAGTGATTGCCTCTTGTATATACACAAACCTTTTTACTAAACCCTTTAGGATTTACGGAAAGACGGTTGTCGCCGCAATCTAAGTACACTAAGTTAGTAAGGTTGCCGAGGCTTTCTGGCAATGCTGTCAGCTTGTTGCAGCTACAATCCAATTCCACTAAGTTTACCAGTAAGCAAATGCTATCTGGTAATGCAGTGAGCTTGTTCCAAGAGCAATCTAAGTATTCCAAGTTTACCAGCAATCCTATAGACTCTGGCAATACAGAAATCTGGTTGTAGCTTAAATCTAGTTGCTTCATCGCCAAAGCAGTTTCTATGCCATAAGTAGCTTTAGGCAAGCCCAAAAACGTGAGCAACTCAGCCCATCCTAATGTAATTTTTTCCGTGTTTTCCATAATTGTAGTTTTTTTTGGTTAAAATCTAATAATTCTATCGCAGTCTACACCGCCAACTTTTAGCGTACTGCATCCGCAGTCGCTATTTTTCTTAAAAACAGTTGCCCAAAATAAATTTGGGTATGCGAGTGTTTCTTTGCTATTAAACGTGCATCCACTCCCGGCCATCAAAACTTTTTGCCCAGCTGCCAAGGCTGCTTCGATGCGCTCCATGTCGGTGTTGAGCTTGGTGCTCAAAAACGTTTCATATCCGTTTTCGGATGCAGCTGCGTACACGCTACTGCAAATGTCGCCATGCTTGTAGTTTGGGTCAGCGTCCACGACAATAAGCGGTTTAACGACGCGGTCGATGTACGCTTTTGTGCGCGACATCGGGATTGGGTTCGTGGGATTAACCCAAATATTTGGAAGAAATTTTGCGTAGTTTTCCTCCTGAATGTTGATTTTTTGCCTGAAAACTACGGACAAACTCTCGAAAACTTCGAGAGCTTTTTGGTAGTATGAATCGATTCTTACGCCAAAATCGGCACTTGGGCGGTCGCCTTTGCCGCTTTCGCTTGCTCCTTTCATCGCGCCTGCCTGCAATTCCGCTTCAAGCTTTTTGATGCGCTTTGCTACCAACTTTCCAAGCCCCAAATCCTTACTTGCGACTTGGAGCTTTTTTGCAATGTACGTTGCTGCGGACTGGAATAGCCGCCTATTTTTTTTATAAGCGTATTCGAGCTCGCTACAGTTTAGCTCGTAGGTTTTCCCCTCGAACTTGTAGTAAATGTACCCTTTTTTGCGCGTGGTGTCGACCTCTGGGTTGGCTTGCTCGAACATCACAAGCGCGATGAGCTTATTGCAAGCATTTGCAACAGGCTTCGGCAAGTCCGCGTTGGGCGTATTTCCAAGCAAATCTTTAACGTATATATCGTTAAGTTCGCTTGGAGTTTCGCGCATGTTTCTAAGCGTATCGAGTGCGAACCCGATACGCTGCAAATCAAGATTCATTGCTGTGTAATTTGCCAGCGATGTATTTTAGCCCTTTAGTTTCCAGAATTTTATGGTCTGTCTGGTACGGACTAAACAATGTAGGTAGCACGTCGGCAAAGTCGGCTTGCGACATTGTGCTGCCCATAAGTAGGATTCTTACAATCTCGTTTTGCACGAGACTCTTTTTCGGCTTCTGGCTGCGATACCAATACATGATGTGCACGCCAAATTTAATTGTTTCGCTTGGGATTTGAGCGTCGCCAAGCATTTTTTTAATAATTTCAAGCATTTCGCTTTCGCTCGGGAAGGGCATTACGCGCTTCACCCAGCGACGCCCAAGCGCGTCGTCAAATTCACGGCGTCCGTTTGACGTAATTATGACGACCAAATTTTCGCGCACGCCGAAAATGTCGCCAAGCATCGGGTCGAATATACGACAGCTTTGCAAGTAGTCCAGTAGCAGCGTATCGCACTCGACACCTGCTTTGTCAAATTCATCGAGCACCAAGACCACGCGCCCAGTTTGCGACTTGCGCAAAGCCTGAACAAGGTAGCCCTCGCGCACGGCGTCTAATCCACACGATGTGCCGCGACTTGAAACCGCGTCCACAAGGATGCGCGGGTCAAAATCGTATAACATAGTCTTGCCCGACGTTTCCGTGTGGCATTGTGCGAACAAGATTTCGGCATTCCAGTATTTTGCGAAGGAGTTCGCGAAGTGGGTTTTGCCCACTCCTGCTTCGCCCTCCAAGCACATAGCAGCCACCGAAGTGTCTGCCAGTGCCATGTTTTTTAATAAGGTTTCGTATGACATTATTTACGAGAATTGAAAGTGAAAATCTGTTCTGTGCGCATTGTCGGAATCGCCGAGCGTGGTTTCGATGACTCCCAAAAAACGAGCAATTTCTCCACCCTCGTGCATACCATCCTGCTCCGAAAATCTTACTGCGGCGATGTAGAGGTGCTCGACGTGATATCGCGCCTTGAAAAAATCTTTCAGGGGATTCAGCCACTCCTCTTCTCTATTTTCTAGTGCGGCAAGGCACTTGCCTGTGTTGCATTTTAACACAAGGCACCCAAAATGGAAGCAGAATCCTGCCAATTCTGCGCGTAATTTGTGAGGCGTAAGTATTGCAAGCTGCAAGGCAGCAACTTTTAGTAAATCTTGCATAGTTGTAGTTTTTAAGGTTGTGAAAATGTATAAAAAGAGCACGCGCAGCAGAGTTAATGTTATTTTATGCAGAACTTTCGGTCAGCATAGTTTTAAATTAAGTCGAGCGGTGCGCGCTCTTTCCGTCAAAATTTAGTTTTAGTTTCGCCTGCTTTTTAGACCATTTTTTCTCGTGCAAAATATCCCTATTTTGCTAAAGCTATATGGAGAACAACTCCTACCATT